>VTLG01008614.1_pt1 | contig 10391 bp, 12 predicted proteins | sample 4694571 | NCBI WGS metagenome assembly VTLG01 (sample SAMN12604809, study PRJNA352737) | marine metagenome | biome: ENVO:00000447; feature: ENVO:00000209|ENVO:00000569|ENVO:01000036; material: ENVO:00002151; isolation source: viral sequences binned using virsorter ... | reverse complement strand
ATTCTTGACTAGTATCGCAGCTGAACTACCGTTAGATACGGCGTTCTTATGTGATGAGTCATGAAGTCTGCTCACAAATAGTTTATTACCGTAAGCTAAAAAGTTAGCTGCGGTAAAAAATGTTTCTGGGTTTAATGACCCATCAGGTTTTTGAAAACGGTTTACTAATGTTTCCTCACTGTCAACTAAGACACGAGATTCCACAGGTCCCCATTTAAAAACACCTGCAATTGCGCCCTCTGTAGTAGAAACTGCTGGTACTACTGTACTCAGATCAACTTCTGATACATTTACGCCTGGACTGACCTGAAATGCCATTTCGTTCTCCTTTAATTTCGGTAGATTATAAAGCTCTGTGTATATTTATAAAACTTGATCTTAGAAGAGTGATTCTTTCTCGAAGTCCCATCCTTCTACAGTAACTCGTTTTCCACCTTTAAATTCGTCATCTTCTTGCCATTCGTCATCTACATTACCATCATCTATTATACCAAATGGTACTAGTTGATCTTCAATGGCCTGTTGGTTTAATTCATATAAATTCTTTCTAATATCAATATCAGTTAGTTCTTTGAAGTATGATTGATTGGTTAACCAAGCAAAAAATACTAAACACATAGCTAAATCATCATTCTGACCTTGCTCTGCTTCAAAGTTTGTACCTCTCTTATTAGCTACAAATGTAGTTAACTCTGATAGGATATCGAAGTCATTTATTATCATTCTATCGTTTTCGACAATAGTTTTCAACATTGCACAACCTACTCTTTTCATTGCAGGTGTGGTTCTTATACCAAGTTGACTATCGCCACCACCAAATCCACCGCCTACTATCTGACCAGCACGACCTTTCCACTGTGCAGATATGATGGATTCATATTCTAAATCGTTATGTAATATGTCTGCAACTTGCTGACCTATATCATTTATTTCGACTAATACTTGTGCATTATTATATGCTCTTGCCGCATTATATATAGCTTTTGGATACAGTACAGGTGCTATTGTATTACTTTTATAAGTAGCCACTACTTTGTATGGTACTTGAGTAACATCAAATATTACAAATGCACTGTAATCATTACCTACTCCTCTACTCGTATCTGCTGTCAAAGTATAGATATGTTCAGGAATAGGCTTTTCAAATATCTTTAAATTTTCGTTATGCTCTATTGGATTCTCAAATACTAGATGTCTTAACTTATGAGCATCTATTAATGTATCACTGGATCCTAAGAATTCACATTCAAACTCAACTGCAAATTGTTTTTCTGATGTGTTTCTTATTGTTTGTTCTTTCCACTCTTCATCTCTTCCTGGTACATCCCACCAGTTAACACTTACTGTAGCATAATCATTAAAACCTTTTTCTGCATCATGCCATAGCTTATAAAACATATTCATACCATTTGGTGTAGATGTTATCAATACTCTTGATGATCTACCAGATGATATTGTAGGATATACTGAACTAAAGAATTCATCTTGTACAGTTGAAGGTACGAATGCAAACTCATCTAAGTATACTAAGTTAATAGACATACCCCTAATTGCAGATGCTGAAGTAGATGATGCAAATATTTTAGATCCATTCTCTAATATGATACTACCTTTGTTCCATTCTACTATACCTTGTTGTAAAAACCATGGTAAGTTTTCATATGCTAATTGTAATCTACCTAATATTTCTCTAGCTGTTGCAGCTTTGTTAGCTAATATTGCTATATTGAAATCTGGATTGAATAATGCATAATGCAACATAACAGCTACCATTGTAGTTGTTTTACCAGTCTGTCTAGGCATTTTACATATAACGAATCTGTTTTCATTAACAGAATGCATTATTTCTTTTTGATAATCGTAAGGTTCAAAAGGCATTAATCCTTCGTCAATGCTTATAATCTTTTGATAAGTTTCACAAAAGTATACTATATCTTTACTACATCTAACAACTTCTTGGATCTCTTCTTGTGAGAAATCTATTTGTATGTTTGCTTTCTTTAGCTTTGGATTACCTAAGTAATGATTAACTGTCGACATCTTTTTTCTTTTTTGTTGGTATCTTTCTTGCACCACCTTCTAATAAATCAGTAAGTTCTTTTGTAGAACCTATGAATAAATTATTTTCTACTTTTTGTGGTTTATGTTTGTCTGGATCTAAGTCTCTCATTTTTTTCTGTATATCTAATAAGTCTTTGTTTGCTCCAGATAATGTTCTAACTAAGTCAGCTACTACTTCAAATGATCTTGGGTGTTGTGATTGGTTAGCTAAATCTACTATACCATTAAGTGCGTCAGTACCCCTTTCAATAATGTTATACAAGTTTTCTCTAGCATATTGAAAGTCGTTTTCTAACTTTTGATCTTCTGCAGGTTCTACTTTTACTACTTCTGTTTTGTTATCAACAGGAGTTAAGTCTAAAGTTTCTGCTATTTTATCATCATGATTCGCCATCAAAGTAATCCTCAAAATCTATAACTGTTCCAAAGTTATCACTACTATTTATACTATTTGCAGAAATAGACGCTGCTGCATTCGTGGTTGGACTGCCGTTTGCTAGCAATCCAGGCTGTATTTTTACAGCTGTTGCTGGAGTATTTCCAAATGCTCCATTAGCATGAGTAGTATAGAAATTAGTATTAGACTTACGTATTGCTGCAGATTCTCTTTCTGGTCCAAACAGATAAGCCTTCATTCTAAATCCTAGATTCCATATTAAAGCTCTTCTAGTTTCAAAGTCTCCTTCGTAAATATCTTGTGAAGACATTGATTCTAATATAATTGGTGTATCTACTTTTATTCCCATATCAGTATTTAAGTTTATGGTTGCAGTAAATTCTGGTGTAAAGAAGGGAGTTATTTGTTCTAATATTTGTGTTGCATCTTCTGCATATCTAGTATAGATATTGAAATCAAACATTAGATCATAAGGTACTGGTTGGAATTGATATTTCATCTTACCACCAGTAGCTGCATCACCTGGATCCTTTCTCCACTTGTTCATTGTGTTTAACTTTCTACTTGGATCATACATCATGTTAGTCCATTCAAAAGATAGTCTAGGTAATAGTACTGATTGTTGTTCTGTTATTGCTGGGTTCTGTTCTAACCTTGCTGTGACTTTTTCTCTAGGTGCATATGTTAGTGGACACTTAATAGTTTGTATAACATTATTATTACTATTTCGTCTTTCTATATGAATATCATTAAAGATAGTACCAAATAAAATGATATACTTTCTTATAGCCTGATGGTAAAACTTATGTCCAAACATTAGAAGTTCCCACCTTCACTAAACGGATCTGCGTCACTAAAGTCTATAAAGTTATCTGCTCCTGTCTCAAAGAATGTATTCTCACTGTCTGTTATATCATCTTGATCTAATTCAGTAAATCCATCTAACATAATTCTATGTCCTGTCTCTATATGAATAGGTAGTGGTGGATCTCCTGTCTCCATTACTAACATAGACTTCATATGAATATCCATTGATCTTGTAGCTTCTAACTTATCAATCTCATGTATACCAGTTGAAAGTCTTTCGTTAGAGTATTCGAACATCTCTAATCTTAGTTCATAGAATTGTAAAGCACCCATTTGATAGAATACTGGTTCATGTTCTACAAAACTAATTGTATAAAGTTTTTTGTTAAGTGGGAAATATATTACATCACCTTCTCTAGGTCTTATAATATTTGCTTTATCTTCGGATCCAACTTCTTCTTCAAATGATAGTCGTGCAACAGACATAGTCATAGTATCTCTTTGTTCTACACCAAACTTACTTAGGAAGTCTCCTTCACCACCAAATCCTTCAACACTGTTGATATACATTGGTACTGTGTAGTAATCTGAGAAAGTTGCTATATCATCTTCACCATATAGATAATCATAATCACCATATGTCTTAGGTAGATAATATGCTTCAACACCATAGATGCCAATAGACTCTATAGTAAGGTCTTCTATTAACCTCTGCTCTTGACTGCTGGCAAAGTTGTTGAAAAATACATTTTGTTGTGCCATTTATTAGCCCACCATATCTTCAGGCGGATATACATAGTTGCTTTGGATCTCTTCTTCCAGCTGCTGTCTCTCAGCAAAAGCATCATCATATAGTTTTGCCCCATTAAACTGAACCCCTCCAGGTAATTGCATCCCTTCAAATTTTGTCAAGTTTGATCCCCATTGTAGTTTGATCAAACATGCTGCATATCTTAATAACCATCTGTCTTTCCAAACATCTGTATATGTGTCTGGATCTATAACTTTGTATGCCTTACATACAATAAAGTCGCCTGTATTTAATCTGTCCCAACCCATATCAATATGTAATTGGTTAAGATGTCTGTTAAATCTTAATCTTTGTTTACCAACTAATATCTCTTCAATCATTCTAATGTTTTGAAAGTTCATATAATATGGTACTAATTCATATCTACTTAAATCATATAAATCGTTTAGTGCTATTTGATATCTTACGTTAAATAAATTGTTTGTACTTGTAGCATCTCCAATATCAAATAAATCTACAACACCTATAATATTATCTGGTAATGTAATATACTTGTTTGTTTTGTCTGTATCTGTTACTTGATGTTTATAGTATGTGTGTTCAAAGCCATCAAAGTGATAGTCTGCATAATAGTCTAATGCTTCATCTACTCTATCATCTAATTGGTCTTCATCTACATTAATTTCAATCACAGGTTTTCCTAACCTACGAAGACAATGTTCTTTAAATGTTGCTTTACTTGTTGGTCTACTCATAGTCTTATTTATTCTCCCCAAGCAATACTACCGTTAGCATAGTATGTTTTAAATACTCTACCGGTATTATCTTCTAAATCTGTTCCTACTCTTACATCACCTTCTACATCTAATACAGCTTGTGGATTGGTTGTTTGTATTCCTATTTTATCACTTGTAGTATTGGCAACTAATAAATCATCAGCTGCTCCAGTACCAACTCTGGTTACTGCAGTATTACTAACTTTATCTGATTTTATAGAAACATCAGTATTGCCAAGAGCTTTACCTCTTGCACCTACTGCTATTAAGTCTGCTAAATGTCTTGCCTTACTTGTCATTTATTATCCCCATGCTACGCTTCCATTAGCGTAGTATACTTTTAGTGCTCTGTTATTAGCATCTAACAATGTATCATTGATAACTGTATTCTGTTGTAAAAATGTATTACCATTTACAGATAACATATGTGAAGGATTACTATTAGATAATCCAATATTGTTATTAGATGCTACCGAAATATTATTACTACTAAAGATATTATAAGAGTGTATTTGTAATATATCGTTATTACTTGCTCCTGATGTTAATACAACATTAGCTCCATTAGTAGCAGTATAGTCTGTTGTATTCTCTAACAACACACCATTTAAAAATACTTTTATTGAATCAGCTGTTCTATAATTTAAACTTGCTGAGTTATTATCATTACCAGCAAAGTTAGTCTGGTTATTAGCAGCTGTAAATTCAAATTCAATATATGCACCATTAGGTATTTGTGTTAATGTATATGTACTATTCGAACTATTGTATATTAATATACCATTGTTTACTAGTGGGTCATCATCTACATCAGCTAAGTTCTGTATACTTCCTCCACCACCTACACCACCACTGGTAGTAATTGTTACAACATTAGTAGTATTGAATTCATTATCTTGAACTCCACCACTAGGTATATTAACCTTTACATTAAGGCTTGCATCATTGAATAATGTATTAGACATTACTTAGTAACCTCCGGTGTAACTGTTACCATCCCCTCTAATATTCTTGATATAGTTCCATCTGATGCAGTTAGTTCTGCATCCCATACATATCTGCCTGGTGTCATTGCTGCAGTTACTGAATTGTTTAAAGCTAATGTTAATGTTGAGTTAGCTGTTGTAATAGATGCAGTGAATGCTGTAGAATTAGAAGATGAATGTGTTTTCCTTATTTGAGAAGCCGCAGAGAATCCAGTCAGGTTTAAGTTAGTACCTGATGAATCTGTTAAGTTTACTGTTGTCGAAAAGTCTGTACCTTGATCAATAATTATATTAACTCTGGTGGCCATTAATTACTCCTTTATATCTTTGAGTATAAATACTAATACTATTTATAAGAGGACTTAATTATGCAATTGCGAAATGACTTTAAATTTGCTCTAGTAGAAGAGTATAAGACTTATTGGAACGCTTATGATAATGAAAAAGAGTTTTACTCTGATATATTATCTATGGATCCATCTATGTATGAACATTTTGGACAACGAAGAATGGCTGCAAAAGGTCAAAATGGATTATGTGAACTAAGATTACTTGATCAAAACACTTTATGGTTTGTCATATATGGCAGAACTAAAAGAGCATTAGAATGTTTAAAAGTAGTAAATGAACAAGATGTAGAGTTCATTGGAACCAAAAATAGACTAATGGTCAATAGAAAAATTATTGATTGTCAGAATCAGAATTTAGATACGTAGCTTCTTTTCCTTGAGCTACTTCTTCTGAAGTCAACTCTTCAATAATATCTTCCCAGATGTGTTCATCAAATACAACCCATCCTAATGTAATTCTTGGACCACCATATGCAGCATGCCACATAATTTTATTGTGTTCTTCTTTCTTACCATAGTATCCAAGTTTACAATGCCAACCAGGAACATCTTGCATATGTACTAAATGTTTATCTGGATCTGGTCTTATTGAACCAGGTTCTTCTTTTGTACTATCTAAGTGTCTCCAATAACCGTTACCGTCACCCCAAGTAAACAAACAATTAAATCCAGGAACATTCCAATTAGTATGCCAAGCAATGTATCCATCAGCTGGATAATACATCTTTAATGCACAAAACTTATAACCAATGTATGCACCTAATGTGTCATCTAGTTCTTGTGATTTTTTAATATAAGTTTGTATCCATTCTTTTTCATCTGGACTAAACCTATGTCCTTCATGTTCTAAAGTTTTCTTTAGAGTTGGTTCATTAAGATCATAACCAAAACTATCAGGTGGAAAACCATCATGCTTATCTGCAGGAGTACTCTTTAGACACTCTAGAGATGCAGCGTATTCTGATCTATCTTCTTTCTTAAACTTACCTTTTGTTTTCCAATTAGGTAAATTTACATCAGGTGGATTGTTTGATATGAAATCACTATATTCATTTAAAACGGTCAAAAGATCCGTAGGTAAAGTTAAAACCTGTCTCATTTATAATGTAAGCCTCCCGCTTCTCAGTCTTAGCTGGATCTATTGTATAATGCAAAAATGCTTTTTCTGATCCATGTCTAAGTTCAGTTTCTTTATACCCTGTTACAAAATTATATTTTGCATCATTAGGCATTCGTTGAATATTAACATTCAACTCTGGATTTTCATACAATGCTCTCCAGAAAGCAAATGTGTCCCAATATTTTAAACTATCAGGAAAGGGACCTGTATCTAATTCAATGGTATGTTTTTTATACCAGTACAACCATTGTTCCCATAATTTCTGTGTTCTTTCATTCTTTCTCCAGACAAACATACCACAATGCCATCTGAATTTATGTGCTTTGCCTTGCTTATATAACTCAATGTCTTCTTGTCTAAAATGAGTTATTTCAGCACCAGGTATTCCTGGTCCAACTTGATCATCATGTGTAAAGTAAACTACTTTAGCATTATAAGGTCTATTCTCTGACATTATAACATCTGCATCACCAATAAGATCAAACACTTCTTCTATTTGATTATTTAGAACAAATCCATCAACATCCAAATAACAAGTTATATCAAAAGGAGTTTGTGGCAATGCCCATAGTTTAGTTCTACAATGAGCTGGTACTGGTGTTATAAGATGATCAAACAAATGTCTATCTTCATCTCTTACCCACTCTTCATGAGTAAATACTGCAACCTTTGCATCAGGTACTTCATCTTTTAAAGACTCTACACACATAACCATTGCATCATAGAATGGTTTTGTTAATGTAGCTACTAAAAGATATCCTTTAGTTTCCATCCTTTTCAGCTTCCTTCATTAATATTGCAAGTCCAAATGCTTGAGCCTCTTCTGGTGTAACAGCTGATCTTAGTTTTCTTTTTAAAATTTTATGTTCAGTATTTCTAACTTGTTCTAAATCTAAGAAAGTAGATTTGATACTCCAAAGTTTTGCTCTTTTATCTTCTCTTTCTTTATCGTCCTCAGCACTCTTTGCTGCAGCTTGCAATGCATTTTGTATTTGCATTTGTCGTTGAGTATGGTGTCTCAATTCATCTTCACTAAATTGTTTCTTTATATCTCTATACAATGGATGCTTTTCATCTGTAGGTATTCCTTTTTCTTGTGTAGCCATGCCATCAGGTCTTAACAATACACATGCCATTTCAGTTCTATTATTATTAGTGTAATGTGGATATATGATTACTGGTAAAGATGGATCTAATCCAAAATCTGGAATAGGTAATCTTTTTAATTCGTTTTGTGTTGGTGTTTTGACAGTTACACCTTCTGGTACTTTAGCTGTCTTAGTTTCTTCTGCCATAATAAATCCTCAAGGAAAGTTCAATTATATACTATCTTATTTATAAGGTCAACATTAAGCTGTTCTTATCCATAGGTAAATTGTACTTATTGTTTCTTCTGAAGAATCAACTGTTAATCCTAACCATTGCTTAGTATATGTAGCACCTGTATATTGTGATATCCAGTTTGTTTCAAATGATCCTTCATATTGTTTACTGTATTGTTTTGTATATTGTCCTGTATATTGTGCTACATATTGTGTTGTAAATGTTCCTTCAAACTGTGTACTATATGTTTTTAAGTAGTTTCCAGTAAATGTTCCATCATACTGTCCTACATATGTTGCTGTATATTGACCTACATATGATTTGATATATCCTGTACTATATTGTGCAATAAATGAACCTTCATATTCTTTAGAATATATCTTTAAGTATGTTCCAACATATTGTCTTTGGAATGTTCCTTCATATGTTTTTGTATATTGACCAGTATACTCACCTGCATATTGACCTAAGAATGCAGTTACCCATGCTTTTTCAAATTGACCTACAAATACTCCTTCGTATTGTTTATCAAATGAACCTTCAAATTGACTACTGTATGAACCTTCCCACTGATGAGTATACAATCCAGCATATTGACCTGCATATGCTTTTACGTAATTACCTGTATATGTTCCTTCCCATTGATGTGTATACAATCCTGCATAAGCAGCTTCGTATTGAGAAGTAAACTCTCCTTCATATTGACCAACATATGTTCCTTGATATACTCCTTGATATGCATGCGGTCCTTCATATTGACCAATATAGTATCTTGCAAATACACCTTCATATGCTTTTTCATATTGTGTTGTAAATTGACCTGTGTATTGTCCATCATATTGACCATTAAATGTTCTGGATCCTTCCCATAATTTTGCATATGCTTTTACATAATTTAAACTTACATATGTTGTTGCAAATGAACCTTCAAAGTTTCCTGTATATTGACCAGTGTATGTTCTTGTACCTTCAAATTGTCCTTGATATATTTTTACATATTCTACTGCATATGCTTTTGTATAGTTGTCTGTATACTGACCTGTATATGTTCTATCTCCAGTATAGTTCTTAGTAAAGTTTTGATTGAATACACCTTCGTATTGTTCTGAGTATTGACCTGTATATGTTCTAGTTCCTTCATATTGTTTTGCAAACTGACCTTCCCAGTTTCTAGCAAATGAACCTTCATAAGATTGTCCAAACTCTTTTACATAGTTCTTTGTATATGGTCTAATGTATTGACCAGTGTATTGAGTATTATATATTCCCTCATATACACCTTCATATAAACTTAAATATGTTGTTGCATATTGACCTACAAAGTTTTTAAGATATTGTTGAGTAAATTCACCTTGATATGATTTAGTGTATACTTTATTAAATGAACCTTCATACAATGCTAAGTATTGTTTATCAAAAGCACCTTCATAAGTTTTAACAAATAATCCAGTATAAGTTGCTACATAAGAAGTTTCAAATACACCCTCATATGCTTTTTCATAATTGGTTCCATAAGTTCCATCAAATGCTTTTTCATAGTTAGTACCATATGTACCACTGTACTCATTACCATATGACTGAGCGTATACACCTTCGTATGCTCCTTCATATGTCTTAGTATAGTTTCCTTCATAGTTTGTAGTATAGACACCTTCATAAATTTTGTCATATACTTTACCATACAATCCTTCGTATTGAGTTACAAAGTCTTTAGCATATGCTGCTGAGTACACTCCAACATAATCTGTTAGATAGTTAGTTGTAAACTCACCCTCATATGTTTTAGTATAGTTCTCATCAAACTCATTAGCATATTGTTT
>VTLG01001691.1_pt1 | contig 10391 bp, 14 predicted proteins | sample 4694571 | NCBI WGS metagenome assembly VTLG01 (sample SAMN12604809, study PRJNA352737) | marine metagenome | biome: ENVO:00000447; feature: ENVO:00000209|ENVO:00000569|ENVO:01000036; material: ENVO:00002151; isolation source: viral sequences binned using virsorter ... | reverse complement strand
ACTTGGTTATTGGTAAACATTGCTTGCAATGTTCCACACGTCCCAACGATATTATTTTCTTTAGAGATGCACGGTCGCTACATCATGGAGCGACTCGCATCGGTGCACACTAATACACCCACAAAGCAGATAGAGACAGATCTCCGTGCCGGTAAGCGATCTAATGCGCTTGACACGACTGTCCGTGATTATCCTATGCTAATGATAGAGGATGACCCAGATCTAACTGTCGGTGATTTTGAGCGTGTCATTGAGGATTACAATGATAGGTTCGGCCAACCACCGAGACTCATTTTGATTGACTACCTTGAGCTGATAAGAGCTTTTACCGATAGCCAGATGGCCAAGGTCCAAGAGCTCGCTCGTGCTCTTAAGGTATTCAGTAGGGAGTTTGACGTTGCTGTTGTCGTTCTTCATCAGGTTAAGAGAGGAGATGCAAACGCAGGGCACAAACCATTAGACCTTACCGATGGTAAATTTGGCTCTGAGGAGTCAGCCGACTTTGTGTTGGGCATGTACAGGCCGTCCATGAACCCCTTGATAGATCAGGACTATAGGGATAGGCTAGAGAATGACATTAGATTGCAGTTTCTCAAGACAAGAACCGGTGGGGGCATACACCCAGAAGGCAAACAACACTACTGGAATAGCGACACCGGAAAAATTAGTGATATAGTATTCTAAACAGGCTGTTGTCACAAAAATCATATTGGAGGACACAATGAAATTTGACACAAGACTAAGGGATCACATCAAGGCCACAGTCTCAATGAGAGAGGCCATAGATCTCATAGGATGGGAACAACCCAACCGAAACAATAAAATACACAGCATCTACAACCAGCAAGAGCACACTCCATCCCTGCATGTCTACGATGAGCACTACTATTGTTATGCCACTGGACAGGGAGGGGATGTAATCAAGTTCGTTATGGATGCAATGAACGTCAGCTTTGGTAGGGCCATGGACATACTCGGACGTGGCATACAATTCTCCCCACGCCAATTCAAAAGGAAGAGGGAAGAGACCTTTAAAGACCTTGGAAAGATCTTTAAAGAACAACCAGTGCCAGACGAAAGAGCTCGCCAAATGGCCAACGAGCTCATCAATAACAAATGGCCAACGCTAACACTTGATGACATTCTCTCCTATGGAGTTAGGCTGACCCCTACCTCCCTGTGGGCACCGCACACAGACGAAGAGGGAATCATTAGGGGCATTAAGATAAGGACCATCCCGACCGGCAGTAAGTACTCAGTGGACGGATCAAACTATAGTAAGAGATTGTACAGGGTCCGAGAGACTCATCCCATGGCAGAGACACTGTTCATCTGCGAAGGAGAGTCAGATCTATGGTGCATACAGAAATGGATTGACCAAAACGATGCTGGCGGTAGCAACGTGCTCAGTCTCCCCTCAGGCGCAGGCATGTGGAGAGAGGAATGGGCAAGAGAAGTAGAGTCATCTCCCCACATTGTCCTGCTCCTTGACAACGACGACGCAGGGAATAAGGCCTGTGAAAGAATCAAAGACGGACTAGGGCCTAACTTTGTGCAACGTTTAGACATACCAGAAGGCCGTGTGGCAGAGGCAATGGCACTGGGATGGGAACCTTTGTGCTAAAATAAAGGCATGGCCAATCCGAGCAAAGCTAAAGGAACGAAGTTTGAGAACGAACTTCTACTTAAGCTACGTCTGGTTTGGGCAGAAGCCGACAGAGCTAAGGCAAACAACAAGTCCAACGACTTTCACGGTGTGCCATTTCCTGTAGAGGCCAAGCACAGAAAGAGCTGGAGCATACCGGCATGGTGCAGGGCACTACAGGAGGTATCAGAGGATGGTCGCTGGGCCTTGGTCGCAGCTGCTGGGGACAGAAGAGCTGCCACTGCGCCACCAACAATAATGGTGTTGCCCCTAGATTTCGGCATTGAACTACTCAAGGAGAAATATGGCAACATACCAGAGAACAGCAGAACAACGGAAGCTTGATAAGCAAAGGAGCGAAGGGTACGAACACTTTGTGTCGTCCCAAATCACACGTCCACTGCTTACGAGATTCAATGCTAAAGATGACCTAGACATCTACAGTCCGGGTTGGTACATTGAAATCAAGGAAAAGCATTCCAAGATGACAGCAAGATGGCCCATCCCAGAGGGATGTGAAGAGCGCAACGCTTTCATAGTGGACGAGCTCTCCATTAGGAGAGCGATGAGGCACTACCCTCAAGTGTTCTTCCTACTAAGAGATAACGTAGACAAGGAAAACCCACGGGTATTCATCGTCCCTATATGGGAGATGATAACTCTTCCCAAGAAGAGAGTTAACAGGGAAGGTAACACGGGCCACAAGAAAGGCAAGTGGATCCTTGACCTGACCATGTGCACTCGTCTGGCCCATGAGAAGGACGCACAAGAATACTGTGATCATGCTATGGTAAGTACCCCATGGCTAAACAGTGAGTGCCTAGGAGAAGGAGTTAAAAACGTATGACTATCATAGGGCTAGGATCAAGGGCGCAAGTAGGCAAAGATACCCTAGCGGATAATTTGTTCTATTCTAAGGTGGCCTTTGCAGACGGCGTAAGGGAGCTGGCCTTAAAGGCCAACCCCATCATCGGTGGTGGCATGCCACTCAGTGATTTCGTTAACGTGCAAGGCTGGGAAACAGCCAAGCAAACAGCTGAGGTTAGAACTTTCCTACAAAACCTAGGCCAAGGAGCTCGCCTAGTAGTGGGAGAAGACGTTTGGCTTAAGATAGTGACAGCTAAAATCAAAGAGTTACAGAAGGACAAGGCCGTGAAAGGTATCGCAGTCACAGACGTGCGATACCCTAACGAATTTAAAGCTATTAAAAAGCTTGGGGGGATTATGATCCGCATTGACCGTGAATCAGCTCCCAAGCTATCTCACCCTAGTGAAGATAGCCTTGACGATGCCGACTGGGATGCGGTGGTTGAAAACAATTTCACCATTCCATACCTAGTGGACAGAGTTAGGGCAATCATTGATGAGAGAAATAGCAGTTAGCCCAGACATAATCAATTCTGTTTTTGCAAGCGTTGAAGAAGAATCTCATCCTGAACGTGAACGATTAATATCACTAGTTGAAGGCCTCCCACAGAAACAAAGAGATGTAGTAGAGCTCATAGTGTGGGGCCAAATGACTAAAGTAGACGTTGCAAAAAAGCTCGGATGCTCTCGTTCATATGTTCACAAGATATGGAGAAGTGCTAAGGAGAGTATGAAGCATGAGCTGTTGCGACACGATAACTAAATGGGGCAGGTGCGTACAGCCAAGCCACCAAGGCCACAACTATTGCTACTACCACCTAGGGCAAATGAGGAACGGTAGCTCTGTTGATGATTACTACCACAAAAAAATTGCCACTGGACTACTTCAGCCCACTGGTTCATATCTAAACGTATCTGAAATAGATACCATGTTCGCAGGGAGACCAAGGAACGACGGTCGCAGGCTTGATAAGTACACGTCATGACTGGGATGAGCTCACAGCAACCCGAAGCGGTTGTATGGCAACACTTTATTTCTAGTGAGGCGGGCCACACATCACTGCACAGGGTTCCGGTAGAGCAATTCACTCATGATTGCGACATGGAAGCATCGTGCATGTGTGGGCCTGCTCTAGTTGTGATAAGAATGGACGACATCCCTGTCACGATAGCCCAACACTTCCCATTGAGTAAGGTTTACTATGAGGAAGAGCACGTCGGTGGCCTATTGGCAGGCCTATACGACGACGATGATTACTTACCTGAGTAATCCAGTGCACCCTTTTTAGCAAACACAGAAGGATCACCTGTCTTAGCGAACTCCTCCATCTTAGGATTAGTAGAGTGCTGACCGGTAAAACCTTTCCACCTTAGAGACTCAAGAGTCTCACGGGCTTCCTTAACGTCGTAAGCTTTACTGCAAATAGGGCACCAGATGTTTCCATCGCTCTCTAAATTGCAGTGAGTACAGAATTTCATTTCTTCTTCTTCCTCTTTACCTTACGAGTAGTAACACTACCATAAGAAGAGGTAAGAGGTACGTTACCCTCAGGCACTAGTACTTCTTTTTCTTTTTCTTTTTAGGTGGACGGCCTCTCTTGCGACCGTAAGTACCTTTACCGGATGGCACTATAGTTTCTCCAACTTACTGTTCCATTCAGCAACGGCACTCTTCAGTACGGACAGACCCGACGCAACTGCCGACACGGCAGCAGCACGAAGTGTTGAGCAGTCGGTCATCATCCATACAGCAAGAAAGCTCTGTAGAGTTGTGGCAACAGCACGTTCTAGCACGTTTACCCATTGTATTTCCTTTGCTTTAATTATTGTTGTCATTTGTTCTCCATGTGCCACTCAATGTGGCCATCTAATCTTGTTTCAATGCGCTCTGCACTTTCACCTAGGTTATCTAGTTTAACCTCAGTAACACCATGTTGCATACTGTTCTCTTCCCTAAGGTCAGCTATCTCTCCTAAGATCTTTCCGAGCCTTGATCGGCTCCCACGAATCTGTGCCACCACTGCTGTAATGATTGTTCCCAGTAAAGCAAAGCCCCCTGTGACAATCGCAGCGATAACACCGTCACCCATTAGCTCGCCTTTCTCAATGTTACGGTAGCTAAAAGCCTCAGCTGTTGTGTGCTCGTAGAAGAACTGTATATCATGTTTGCTCCTATCTCAACTGACTCGCAGTCGTAAACAGAACTGCCACCTATAAGGTGCCAGTCAATATCTTGAAACTTTACACGTTGCTGAACCAAGTTCCTCAACGTCCTTGCCCTAGTAGCCCCTGCACCGTTTCCATTCTCTGGTAAAGGTGCACCGTTTAACCCAGTTAACTGATCGCCACAATCTACAACAAACTGAACGATCTCGTCTTTAAGGCCTATGGGATGGTACATAGCGTGCAAGATAGACAGCTTAGGAGCTGTTGAGCCAGATGATAAAGCCAACGTAGCTTTCAGTGCTATGGTTTTACCTGTCTTGGCTATGTCAAACGTCTTGCTCTTAACACCAGCAGAGTTTAATGTGCCTGCATCCGTCCATGAACCCTGATTATCAAGAGAATAATGAACTTGAATTGAACCGTTAGTAGGGATAGGGTCGGCCACTACAACTGCTTCATCAAAGACTTTATCCAGTGCGCTAGCACCGTCGGCTATAGAAGTAATTATGTTGCCAGAGGTAACATAAGATGACGTGTCCACACGGTACACGCCCTGACCCTGAACTGTCATGACAGGTAGGCCCTGCCATATGTTAATTGTTTCTATGTCTCCATCGGCCCCTGTCTCATACCATTTGGCATACCCACCAGTGGGTAGGTACACGGCACCGACACCTGCCTTAGAGTTGGACATAGTTTTCCAAGAAAAGTATAGGAAGTCACCAGATGTAGCAAAACCACCTACCTTATGATTAGCAGATGTCCCAACAGGTGCCAGCTCGGCCACGACAGTGGCCACAAGAGCTCCGTTCTGGTTAGGGGCGCACTGCAATAGCAGTGTTTGTCCCTTGCTGGCTCCCTCTGGCCTGTACGCACGAACAAAAACGAACCCTCCTGCTGTTCCAACAGCAGTGGGCACCAAACCTGACGGTAATTCAAGAGCTTGGAAAGGGTATCTTTGGCCACCTGAGTCATTAAGACTCATGTCCCAGCCCCAGATAGCTCCGTCAGAGCCGGACTCAACTCCGAAATAAATAAAGCCAGCAGCTTCACCGCCTAGGTGAACTGTTGAACCAACTGGAAAAGTAATGTGACCATTGGTTCTTTCCTCCCCACCTGTCTGATTAAGTGTGGTAAACACGTTGGGCGTAGAACCTGAGCTCTTTGCAGCTGCACAGATTCTACCTCCAGCCCATTTAACTTTGTAACAATCAACCGTAGACCAGTTGGCCGCCGGATCAGATGTAGTCCCTCTTAGCACGGCAGAGCCTGTGGCCGCATACCAGTACTGGCCATCAGAGGTAAGGTCCGTAATTGTAACTGCACCAGAACCATCAGTGATACTCAGAGCAGTTTCAGTTCCTCCGGGGGTACTTACATGCTTCAATGCCGATGCACCTGTTTGAGTGTACAGTACAGTGCCCACAACAGTAGACCTAGCAGAAGCATAAGTATTATCTATCTCTTCGGTGGAAGCTGTATTCAGTAACGTTATTTCACCCTCAGTAGTAAACGGATCAATCCCTTCAGAAGAGTAAAACATGGTGCCATCACTCGTAGTGCGATTAAGCCATCGCTGGCCTGATCCACCGGTAGCGTCTGACAAAGACGCAAAGCTGTATCGTTCTATGGCCTCAGAAAAAGGAGTGTTAGTGGTGGCAAGCCTTTGTGGGTCAAGAGGGACAGATTGTTTTCTATAGGCAGGCTCCTGAGGAGAGTCAGCGAGCATGTAACCTACGCCATTGATCCCCACCTGATAAATGTTACCAACAGATTCAAGGTCATCGTAATCAAAGACATCATCAATGTCTACGTCTATTACTACAATGTCCTCTGCTGGCGTAGTCATTAGTGGCTCCTTATACCGTAATCATTTTTCAGCTGAACTGAAAGCTTATACTTTGAACCACTGCTAAACGTATAAGGTATATCGTATGATGTGTCAGTGCTCACGACCCAGCCAGAGTCGCTCAACACATTGTCAGTAGCGAACTCTTTAACCATGACCCTGTACTCTTGCTGTGTATCGGTGGCCAGAGACCATGCAACTGTTTGACCAGTGGCACCAGTAATAGTGATAGCACCACCTGTTATCGCTTGACCCTCAAGGGTAGTCACTGTACAAGCAGCATCGCCCCAGTTGTAAGTAGCACTACCAGTACTGAAAGCCTCATACCTGTCGGTAACAGCATGAGAGCTGTACTCATCTGATCTCACATCAACTCTCCAGTGGACAGCTTGATTGTTCCTAGCAGGAATACCCTCTTCGTCAGTGTCAACTACAAAAGTAGCGTCAGTACTGTACTGGTAGCCAGAGTCATAATAAACAGTTGAACCGTCACTGTTCTGTGCACGAACACGGAAAGCATGTTGAGTATCTCCCTGATCTTGCCCAAACGTCCATGTCACAGTGCTATTGGACTCACTGTTTTTACTATTGCTTGCTGACACACTGGTAACAGTGGGTGAATCGTGTATAGGCCTACCGGCCACACCGTTTACCCCTATTGAGTTTCCACCTATACGCATAGTTGCGTTTGATAAATTCGTCATGCCACATAGTCCAGTGTCACAGTCAATACAGGCTTGTTTGTTTGCGCTGATCCATCACATTGAGAGTAAATGTCAGAACTATCATCTCCACTTGATGGGGTAGAGCCACTTGCCAACCAGCCAGTTGATTTCTCAGATACCCACATTTGTTTAGTGCTCACATGTGTAATGAAAGCAGTAAGGTTTGCAGATGGCAATGCCAAAGCCCTTGTGGTGTTAGCAGCCCAACCTTGTAGGCTAGATGCAGCAACAGTTTGCATGTTGGTAGTTTGCACATACGAACCAGCATTATAGCTGGACATAGACGTTCCATTTGCTTTATCTAATTGGCCGACTAACAGTGTCTCGCTAGTAGAGCCACTAATAGTGCTATCACCAGCACCTGTGTTTCTGCGTAGGCTTAACGTAGCGCTACTCACATACGGCCTCTCAGCAAGAGCTTCTTCTAGATTCGTGCTCGTGTACCCACCTGTGGTTGAGTCGGCACTAAATTCCAGAACGGTTAAGTTGTCACCGTAGAACGTTGTACCACCGAACCCATCTGTAACGAGTTCTATTGCACCGAATCGTACTTTGTTGTCTGTTCTCCAAGCGTTATTGCGCCAGCCTTGCGAAGCATTGCATGTAAATGTGAGCGTCACAGGATCAGATTTATTCCAAACAGTCTGCCAATTACTACCATCATAGTATTGAACCTTAGTAGGATTAGTCCAAGCACTACCGTTGTAATACTTAAAAGCTGTGCCGTCAGCTACAGTAGTCCATGCAGAACCGTTATAGTACTTTAATGTAGCCATTAGGTATCAATCCAAATATCGCCTTTTACCCCTCCAACAGCACCATCGGAATAAGGCGCATTATTCTGTATGTATAAAGTTGCTCCTTGGTCAGCGCCACCTTCTACGTCATACTGTAAAAATTGATCTATAATCGCTCCAACAGTCGCAATAGCACTATTGGTTCTGGTCCATGCCTCGCCTGTGTCAATACAGTCAGTTAATGACTCCCCATCAAACGTAAACGTGTCACCATCCTGAAGAGTTAAACCACCGTTAGCTGTAAGTAAACCAGCCACAGTTACTGCTCCATCAGCAGTAACAGCGCCATTTATATCTATCTGGTTTTCAGATGTATCTAATTTGATCCTGCAACTGGTGTTGTTTGCACCACCAACAATAGAAACATCCCCATTAGTACCTGCTGAAACGAACGTGTGAGTACCACTGGACATAATGACATATTCATCACCAGAAGTTTCACTCATCCCAGCAGTTCTTAAACCAACGTAAGAAGAGTTAAACGTTTGCCCCAACACAATTCCACTGTCAGCTCCACCCGACTGCGCCGTAACATGCCCAGAACTTGAAACATTAACATTGGCGTCTGCAACTAAAGCTTTAGAAGCTGACACTGTTCCAGCAGTAACGCCAGCAACAGTATTAAGTTCCGCTGTCGTTGCAGTAACCCCATCAAGCTTATTTAATTCAGCAGCAGTAGAAGTAACAGCAGTAGATCCAAGAACTAATTGCCCTTCAGGAACGACGACTCTAGCTGCACCAGCCAAAATAAGGTCATCTGTGTCAGCATCCCACTCCATGTAAGCGCCTGATGTGTCCCCAAAGAATTTAACATCGTCACCTGCAGAATTAGCGCCTACAGTAAATGTACCGCTAGTTATTGTTACGTTGCCTGTAAAAGCAGCTCCTGCTTTAAGGGCAACAGTATCTGACCAACTGTTAATGTTGTTAAAGTTAGTGTTCATGTCGGCAGCAACTATGGTTGTTCCTGACGTAAATGAATTTAGCGTAATAGCCATTATTATCTCATCCTTCTAGGAACATAAGTAAAGCCAATAGCGTTTACCTGCCATTCCGCATTAGTGCTGGGACCGATAATCTTCATACATATAGCTCTACCTGTCCCTAAAGTAGGCAATCTTTTAACGTCTGTAACCCTTGCATCGGCTGCAGAACCCCAAGAATCAGTGTTCCAAACAGCGCTATTCCATGCAGCAGCGCTTGTACGACCAACAATTTCAACCAAAAAGCTTTTTGAAGCTTCCGCAAAGTCGTAATCTTTATATATTTCTGTAGTTAACTGAAGCGAAGATTTCGCCAAAGTAACCATCTGGGGCTTACCCCAACGTTTGCTTACTATAGGATTTTTTGTGGAAACCCAAGGAGTAACAAAATACGATTGTATATTCGCTTCGCTCGTAGCATATTGATCAAAGACCCTTTCAGCATCATCGTCTATATGTATAACACGCCCAGTGTTAGCAACACAACCTCCCATTAAAATAGTTTCAGAATTAGGTGGCCTGTGCGCAAATAAAGGACCAGCATCTATATCAGTGGCCATCCAAGCACCATTTTGCCCAAGAGAAGGATCATAAATAAAAGTTCTACGAACAGTAGAACCTTCATCTTGCCAGTCAACGCTTACATAAAGCTTGTTTTTTGACCACGCCAACTGCGGAGGATTTGAAAAAGTTATTCGACCATCATCTATAGCAGGTCTAAGACTGTCAAAAATGTAGGCCGTTTGATTGCCTTTGCATACGTGAACACCTGTTCTGTCATTCCAATAAAAAACCCCATAAGGAGTCGAAACAGGACTAGATAAAGGCACAGAGCCTGAATCTTTAGTTACGTTTACTAACTGAAAGCTGTCGCTATCAAAGCCGTACATAGCGTAAACGGAATTTGATTTAAAAATTAAAATTCTCTCACCATCAGCACATAAACCTGTTATGTAGTCTCCAGCTTCACCTTTATCAACATCTACGTAATCCGCTGCTGACCATTTTTCCGCTTCGTTTACGTTAGACCAACGAACCCTGTTTTTGCTAGCGCTTCCTTCGTATGTATTCGCCACCCAAACATGGTTGTTCCATTGCGCTATGTATTGCGCTTTAGGCATCTGCCCAGCAGACCCATTTATATTTGTACCCAAATCAGCGTCAGTGCTTCCATCCCACTTAAAGGAAACCTGATCGTAAGAAACTCCGTAAGCGACGTTATTAAACGTAATTCCATACACTCTGGAACCGTCTGTCCTGTTAGTTATGTTTGTTAGTTCTGTAAAGTTGCCTGAAGCGGAATAGGCGACTTTAGTTCCATGATTGACCATGACTTGAGCTGTTCCACCATCGGTGTAA
>VTLG01012627.1_pt1 | contig 10392 bp, 18 predicted proteins | sample 4694571 | NCBI WGS metagenome assembly VTLG01 (sample SAMN12604809, study PRJNA352737) | marine metagenome | biome: ENVO:00000447; feature: ENVO:00000209|ENVO:00000569|ENVO:01000036; material: ENVO:00002151; isolation source: viral sequences binned using virsorter ... | reverse complement strand
GCGTACGCTTCATAACAAGATCCCTAGCAATAGTGTTGTGCTGGAATCCCTTAAACAGCTCTCCTGAGAAGAGCTTTAGATAAGTCCCGTACTTGGTATCGTATGCTGTGTTCAGCGCCAACGGAGTGGTACTGGTATTATTAGCATAACCAAGGGCGGTGACTAGCGTATTAGCCATTGTCCTTTAAGAGTTTTGTATTGTTTACTTCTTCCGGAAAATTTTTCGATCGTTTTTGTGGTCTATCCCACCGTCTAGACGGCAAGAGGTATCCGACGTATCGGGCTCATGCCATAAGAAAAGGAGGTCCGACTCTGAGGTGCCTCCGTTCCAATCATTCTCCCAGTAAAGCTTCCTCAAGGGATTGAGGCATATCATCATCTTCGTCAACCTTTTCAGTTTCGACTTCAGGTTCACCTTGATGACTGTAAGGGGTAGGTGTAGCTTTATCCATCTTTTTTAGCTGGTTCTAGTTTCTTTACCTCATCCTCAAGACTGGCCAAAGTATTCTCGAACTCTGATTTTCTGCGAGTGTACGCATTTTCAAGCTCCTGTAGTTGGACTTTGACTTCTTTAATTTCGGATTGCTTTTGGGTAAGTTTGAGTTTTTCAAGTTGCTCCTCCGATACAACATATACTGTTCTGGTAGGAGGTGTAAAATAGTAGTCAAACAGTGAATACATAAATAAATTTAATGAATGTATAGTGGATGAACCCCATGAGTAAACCCATGAGGTTCGTAGGGTTTAGTTAGAACCTATAGGTGGCTCCAACTTTAGTTCCCCATGACTTGTCATCGTCATCGTCTTCAGGTGTTAGTACAGAGATCTCTCCGTAAATACCTAGGTTTTCACCAGCATTTACAGTCACTCCAGTCTTACCTGAAAGTCTGCTATCAGTGTCAGAGTCATCACTATCTGCTACGATAGCAGGACCACCTTGGATATACCATCCAAAGGTATCACTACCTCCTTCATAGCCAACGTGTAGGTCAGTAGTACGGTTATCATAATCCGAACCTGTGTAGTTGGCGTTGCTCTCCACGTTCACGTAGGCTCCGGCGAAAGCCGGTCCTGCAATGAAGGTGGAAGCGAATGCTAGGGCTAGTTTTTTCATTTGTGTAAGTAGGATTTAACGTGTTCTTGTATAAGGCACGCCGCGATACTTCAGGGTTACTTGCTTTTTTGTTTGCATTGTAATTCTCCTTGATACCACACCCCCGTTCCATGATGTGATTGACATGCGTCCTTCCTAAGAAGGATGAACGGACGCGGCGTGTACGACCTAGAGTATTCCAGGTACGATTTGTCCGGTGAACAGGTAAGCGCCTACAGCTGCATTGAATCCAATCATTGCAAGCCAGCCGTTTACACGTTCAGCGTTTTGAAAATATTCCTCACGAGTAGGAGGTGTGATAACCTCAATCTGTGGCTCTTTAGGGAATACGTTTGCTTTGGTCATTAAGATAAATAGAATTAGGTTAATGGCCGAGGACGAAGTTTCGGGTCGGCACGTTTAATCATCTTAAAGGTGTATCTCCATGCACCCATTTAACTAGTGAATATCTAAAGCCAGATTTCACAGGTGTTACTTTATGGAACCATCTGCTATCAAAGACGATAACAGTTCCTATATCTTTTGGGCAAGTAAATGGGCCATTTTCACAGTGGTCAATTATTAAATCACCACCAGTGTAAGTAGAAGGATCTGATAACTGAACAGTTACGCTAAGTTTTCTTGTATGAGCAGAAGTACTAGGATCTCCATCGTAGTCCATATGATCATTAAAGAACATACCTTTCTCATATTTAGAGAACTGTAACCGTTCCTTATCAACATCCGTTAAATTGTAGTTAAAGGTTTTGTGGTTGGCAAGCCTAGTATAACCAACTAGTAAAGAGTTCACCCATTCTATCTCAGACCCTTGTAGTTTTACATGCCTGTGGGCTTTATTGTAATCAGCTTTACCAGTTGCTTTTGCTTTTTTAGTCAGCACACCACCTTCAGAATAGCTTAAGTGTTCATGAAGATGAACTATAAGTTGACATATGTAGGGGTGTAGTGCTGACTTAAAAATTATGTAAGGCTTCCACTGCGGTCCGTCGGTCATCAGAATATACCAGGAATTATCTGGCCTGTTACCCCGTAGGATATACAGGCTGCTACAAAGCCGAACATTGCCATCCGGCCGTGTGTAACTTCAACAAATTCTTGATAAGCTCTGAATTCTGGATCGCTGAAATCTCTCAGCTTGGTCATTTTTTCTTTGGTTGTTTTTTCTTTGCTGCTTTTTTAGCAGCTGCTTTGCCTGCTGGGGTGTAAGCGTAATGTTTACCGTTCACTACAGGCATCACTCAGCCTTCTTCTCTTTAGTTGCAGTTGCTACAGCAGCCTCCTCTGGACGTATCTTCCATTTAGCGACAAACGCGTCGGCAATATCATTAGGTACTGGACCTGCTTGCGCACGGCATAATGCTTGTGCTTCTGTAATTGCAGCTTGTGCAGTCATAATTAGTTGTTGTAATGAGTTTTCTTAGGCTTATCAGCCTTGGATTTTTTCTTTTTCTTTTTCTTGTTACCGCTAAGAAATCTATAACGGGGTGTCACTTAAGCAGTACCACCAGCTGTTCCTTGGCCGCCACCGCCGCCAGCATCTCCTCCACCATTCTGGTTCTTCTTAGGCTCATAAACAGGATTACCATCTTGGTCATAGCCTACGAGAACTAACTCTTCTTCACCACTTTGATCTGCACCACCTTGATCTTCAGCAGTAGTATCAGCTACATCACCAGTATCTTGTTGTGCATCAGCAGTATCTTGACCTGCATCTGGATCAGTTGGTGTTTCTTCAGTAGGTGTTTCTTCCTCAGGAGGTGGCTCTTCAGCAGGTGCTGGAGCTGGTGCGGGAGAACCTGCAGGTGCAGGAGCAGGTGCTTCTTCTTCAGGTCGTTCGTTGTTCTCTTTTTCTTGCTGTTGCTGTGCCAAAGCATCTGCTACAGCTTGATTAACCTGAGCTTGGTTGTCTTGTTGCTGACCTTGGTTACTTGTTTCGTCTCCAAGTCTGTTTTTAATTTTTATTTTTGTAGTATTCTCAGCGGCGGGATTTAAAAAGCACATAGTATTATACCTTTAGGTTAGATCGTTCTAGTTTTTGCATTACATCAAACCGATAAGCTTCATCCTGTTCGTATTTAGGATCGCTCATGTCACGAACAACCTCAGCCATACTGCGGTACTTATCTCCTTTAGTTGAATTTTTACCTGTAACTAAGGCAGGTTGCTTACCTACTGCATCTTCGTATTGAGCATTTAACGCTCTAACAGCAAAGCGTACAGCAGCTTTGTTACCTGTATTAATGACTTCATCGAAAGCTTGTATTTCTTCTTGAGGTAGATTCTCCTGAGCCCATGAAGTTAAATTTTCATAAGCTTTCTTACCTCCAGCTAAGTTTTGAAGTTCATTAACATCTGTCTGGCTTATGAAATCTGGTTCTGAAGCGAACCCCATTTTAATTGCCTGGCCTTTAAGGTAAGCATCGACTGAATCTTCAGGGAATCCAGCGTCGATTAACTGTTTAGTCATCTCCGGTGATAGCTGACCGTTATTCTCATTAAAGTGGGTAGCCATTTTAAATGGATCTACACCACTTTTCTCCATAACAGTACTAATTTGCTCACCATAAAGCTCTTGAACAGTCTCATAGTTAACACCACCGTCAGCATTATAAGCTAATACCTGACCTTCTTGTAAGCCTTCTTTCTTTTCTTCGGGTGCGGCTTCATCACCTTTACCCATCTTTTGCTGAAGTTCTATGTAAGCTTTCTCTAGTTCTTCAGCGTTTTTATACTTACCAGCAAGTAATTCCTGTTGTTCTCTTGCTAAGTCTTCACCTATTTTTAGATTCTCGGTATCAGTAGCTTCTCTTTCAGCTACTGCTTGAGGATCATCAGATGGATCATAAGTTATTGTGTTTGCCATAGTTTATGCGGGAACAGGTTGTTGTGGTTGTTGAGGCATTTCAGGTACTTGACCTGCGTCCTGGGCTTGTTGGAACGCAGCTTGTAGACCTTCAACTGCTTGTGGGTTTTTCTGTGGGTCCATTATAGGTGAGTGAGCTAGCTGACCAGCTTGAGATACTAACTGTTGTTGTGCCATTTGTTGCTGTTGTTGTTGCTGTTCTTGCTCACGTTCTTGGACACTCTTAATAAGATTAAGGTAGTCAATACCTTGAGAAGCAGCCAAGCGCTTAATAGCTTCATCAGGATTCATGTATTGCATCAAAGCCTGTGGGCCTAGCGTCTGAGCGATAGTAGTTATAAATTCAACTAATGCTTGACGATCCTGACCTCTACCTAATGCGTTGATACCAGCTACGATAACTGGATGAACTAAATCTCTAGGAATAGGCGGTATCTTTTTAGCTACTTGTAAGCTATGCATCTTACGATTCAAATATGGAATCAAGAATTCTGTGGTTAGTAAACTGAAGAGTCCTCCTAACTGTTGTTCTAATTCCATCTGAGTCATCCGAACTTCTTCGGCTGTAGTACGTTCACTTTGACGTACATTCAAGACTAGGAATGCTTCTAGTATTCTTTTCTCTAATACTTGAGCCATTTCAAATGCAGTCTTGAAGTCTGCTTGTTTAGCTACTTGAACAACTCCTATATCATCCTTCCTTCCTTGTATGATAGCACCATTAGCTGCGTTAGCTAGTGAACTAGGTTTCGTAGTAGAAGATGGGGATACTGTGAAGACTACTTTAGCTGCAGCTGCGCTCCCTTCAACAAGGGCTTGCATCAATGCTTCTAATGATTTGAGATCACCTAAGAATTCTTCAACTCTAGATCTTCCATAGTCCTCACCGTCTACAGTAACAAATCTTAATGGTAACCAAGGGCTCTTATCTTTAGGCGCCTTACCATCAGTATCTGGGATAACTCTACCTTCAGATTCTTGGAACCAAGTCCAACCTCCCTTTTTATTTTTCTTGACACAGGTGTAGACATCTACATCCTTGTCGCGTCCTCCTGTGTCGTCATCAACTACATCGAGTTTGGGAGGTAGGTTAAACTCTTCGCCAAGTATCTTTCGGCTTACTTTCTCACGGGTTACAATTTCAGTAACATTACCGTTTCCATCTCTTTCTACTACATACCTATTAAGTGGGTACATTTTCATACCCTCTTTACCCATGTAAAGGAGAGCATTACCTGTGACTACAAGATGTTTGATAGCTGAGAAAATCTGAACCCGATCAGTTGAAGCTGCAATAGCTTCCATAATCATACGTTCAACTTTAGCAAAGCTTAAGTCTAATTCACTCTTCTGTTCTGGTGGTATCTCAACCCCTAACTTGGAAGCATCTACTTGAAGTTTAAAAAAGGTAGTAGAAGGTGGTAGCAACCCTAGCATAAGTTTAGAGGCTAGAGTCACAACACCTTTTGCACCGACTGATTGCCAAGGTGTGCTAAACCTACTGTAAGGAACAGTTGTTTCTTCACTAATAAGTAAAGTAGGTATAGTTAGCTTAGCACATTCAAGTGCAATATCAAGAAATGCAGAGCGTGTGCTTGTTAATTGATCATAACGTGCTCTTGCAGATTCCATTTAATTTATGATTGTATATTTAATGAAGCTTTTGGTGCTTTTTTCTCACCCTTTTTAGGACCAGGTGGTGGAGCAGCTGTACCTATATTCAATGATCCTCTCGTAGTTGCTTCACCAGGAACAGCTTCCTCATCTGGATCAGGTGCGGCTAGCTGAGCTGTACCTAGTTTTTTCTTCTCCGATTTCTCTTCAGCTCTAGAGTCTTCTGTCTTAACCTTACCACTTGTAGCATCACCTTCTTCTAAGTCTCCTTGTCCTGTTATCTGTAAAGGAGATGGTGTTACAGGAGGTATGACTGGAGGAGGTATTACCGGCATAGGCGGTGGAGGTGGTGGTACTGGTGGTGGGGGTGGAGGTGGTGGGGGTGGTGGTAAAGGTGGTGGTGGCGGTGCGCTCGGTGGAGAGCCTCCTCCAAAACACATGATTTATTCCTCGTCTAATAATGTATGTTTTAAATGTCTTACGACACTGACTTGACCTACTCTGTATCCAAACTCTTTCTCAGATAAGTTTAAGTCAGGCATAACATCTGGAAACTTAGAGTCTAGTTCATCAAATAGTTTATTAAGATCAAGCGTATTGGGGTAAATTTGGGTTTGCATGTTCAAAGAATGCTGGCATCCGTGCTCGCTTAGTCTCAAGAAGCCCTTCGGCTTTACCTGAATACATTAAAGAGTCACTCTGATCCAGCCAAAATTTTTTGTCCAAATATTTGTTGGAGCTTGACTTCAGTGGGGCCATAACCCAACTGATAGTTGCTTTTCTAAGCTTGTCTAAGCTCGGCGAGATTGTTAAGCCAAGCTCTCTACAAACAAGAGAGTTTCCCGCGACGTGAACCTGTTCGTCCCTTGATATATCTGCACTCACTGTGCGCATTCCAGCGTCACCGTTAAAGCGGAAGAAAGGGAGGAGGACGAAGAAAATCGCACGCTCGGCAACCATCGCTTTGAGAACTGTGTGATCTGGATGCTGTATCCAGGCTTCCCTAATTCTCTTAGCTTCCGATTCTGCCTTTGCATCAACGCCGTGAGCTTTGGCGATATAACCGAGAGCGAGATCGTGTCTCTCTTCGTCGCGGATATTGGACACAAGTAACTCCCTCGCTGCTTCTGGAATTTCATTTTTCAAAGCTTCTTCTATGAAGTCTCCTACAGGCAATTCCATATGCCTCATAGCGAGGGCCCGGAGCAGAGTTTCCTCTGCACCGTCTTGTAGTGGTCCTGCTGTGGTCTGCACTGGAGACCATTTACGTTTTCTGTTTAATAATTTATTGTAAGGATTCATTTCATTCACCGCATTCGCATTGTGGAGCAAGTATCTCCTCCAAGTATGCGTCAGCTTCAGCGTCTTCTAGTGCAGCGTATGCATCAGACTTATCCTGAGTATCACCCATTACTTGTAAGGAGTAGTAAAGGGAGGTCTGAGGTGAATCAAGCCACTCTTCCACGAACGCATTGTCGTAGGTTACTACGTCACTCCAAGAGTTGAACGAATAGCCGTGAAGAAGTCCCGTTTTATTTAACATTGTCATGAGGCCGTCGGCAACTCTCTTGTAGTTAGCCCAACCTACCTCACTGGCAATCTCTACATTGCCATAGTTGTATGTTTGTACACCGAAGGTTCCAGAATCTCTGTCTACACTTCGGGCTATTGGTGGTGCAATTTCTGGGCAACATGTGTTGCCGTCTAAGTCTGTGCTTCTATAAGAACAAGAAGCAGTTGGAGCAATGGCAAACGCTCGGTCCATATTATTAGCTCTAGCACATTGTGCAGCTAATCCTATACCTTTATATAATTCTGCAACTATAGAACCAGCATCTCCTGCAGGTGCTTGGCCTGCATTAAATTGTTCTAAGGCTTGACCAAATCTCTCGTAAGTTACTAGGTAACGTCGGAGGAGATTCGCGAGTCCAAGGAATCCAAGTCCGACCTGCCTGTCCGTTTCTGGGGCAAGGTACTCTCCAGTCCCTCCAACACCTGTTCGGCCATGAAGATTGCACAGTTCGGACATACCCGTAAAGCAAGCCTCTTGTATGTTGCCGATTGTACAGGCACCGAGATTGACATGCTGGAGGAGGCATGTTCCGCGTGATCGCAGATATACCTCAAGACAGACGTTTCCATAGATACGGTTCCCATCGTTGTCATGTTTAATTTTGTTTAGCCAGATGTCACCTGACTTAATGCCATATAGTATGGCTTCTTTTACCTCAGGATCACAGCTTTCCCATCTACTCTTATTAAGGTCGATGCATCTTTTGATCCAGGGGATTTCGTGTCTGGGAGTAGTGACAAACTCAAGCACGTCAGGGTGGTCGATATCAAGATGAACCACCACAGCACCGTTCTTGTAGACACCACCTCTTCTAAGGGTTTCATTTAAGACAGAGTAGATTTTTGCAAACGATACTGGGCCGCTAGCAACAAGTCCCTTGCCATTCTCAGTTCCCTTGGGTCGAAGTTTGGATAAGTGGACTGCAACTCCAGCTCCGTGGCGGAGAGCAAAGCTAACATAGCGCCAAGATTTTTCAATTCCTTCATCACCCTCCATCGAGTCATCGACTACAAAGACGGTGCATGATACTGGCAATCTAGATTCAGGATTATCTATCCATGATTGTACTCGGCCAGTTCGAGCGATCACATTTGCAGTCATGTTACTAAATCACTTAAGTTTGGTACTCTATAATTCGGACCCTTCATAATCTTACCATCGTCTCGGTAGATCGGATCCCCATTGTCATCAAGCTTGGACATATTACTTTCGTGTACTCGTTTGTAAGCTTCGCTGATATCCCACCCCATAAATGATGCCATCTGGTGACACACATAGAGTAAGTCAGCTAGCTCTTTAAGCATGTGCTCTCTGGTTTGATAATTATAGTATTCTTGTCTAACCTTACTAGCAGCTTGGTTAAACTCAGCATACTCTTCAGAGACTAGTGTCATTTGCAGCCTCAAAGTGTCCGGAGACTTCAACTCTGGTAGATTGAAACTCTTCCGGAACTCTGCCGCGCTCTCTTCGTAGTGCGTCACGTTCGTTAGTTAAATAGTGGATAGCCTTGTCGAGATCCTCTAATGAATCTCCTTTGTGACCAGCTCGACAAACATACTTGACTACGTTACCGAGATGGTAGTTTAATTCTTGGTCTCGGATGAAATCCCAGACTTGTATCTTACCACGGTTATAGTATGGTGGATTGTAGAAAGTGGTCATTCCCATTATGGACTCCAAAGTATAGGTTGTTGTTTATCATAGTCATAATCTTCATGCTGTAGGATCTTAGCAAGCCTAGCATTCATAAGAGCATCGTCGTCTGATAATCCTCTCTCTGTATAAGCTTTGCACACAGCCTCCCATGGAGTCGCATGTTTATTTAGTATAGCGGCAGCACGTTTGACTCCTATCCCAGGGCAGCCAGGGTATCCATCAGTAGGATCTCCAGCTAGGCTCTGTATTAGATGCCATCTGTCGCCATCTTCTTTAGTGATCTCCTCTACATCATTGGTCAAGTCCCAAAGAGCTCCGGGTATCTGGCGCATGTCTTTGTCTGGAGAGACGATGATGTAATCGGTTCGTGAATAATGAGTAGCATCTATGCCAATCGAATCGTCTGCTTCTAATGATTCTCTAACAACCGTGTTATAATTATCGCAGCAGTGATTGACCAAACGTTTATACCCGAGGGGCTTACGGCGGTTTCGATGTCCTTTATAATCCGGAAAAATTTCTTTCCGAAAATTTCGAGGGCTTGAAAAGTATAGAATAACTTCATCATCCATCATTGCAGTTTGTATTTTGCGTAGCTCACGCTCAAATACTTTAAGAGTATCTTGAAAATTAGATTGTGCGATAACAACATCATTTCCAAAATCTATACACTCTTCACAAGCTTGAGCAGATTTATAAGCTACAAAATCTGTATCTATTAATAGCATTAGTGTACCTCTGCCCAATTGTCCCCGATATTTGCATCGGCTTCAATCGGCAGTCGAAGTTTATAGACTTCACCAGCTTCTAACGCAGAACATTTACAGAGCTTTGCTACATCGCGAGCCCGTGATTGTGGCGCTCCGATTACTTGTTCATCATGCACAAAGGCGTACCTTTCATGCTCAATGTTCAATGATTGTAACCATTCATGCGTAATCAATATCCATCGTTTAGCAATAACACCAGCTGATGCTTGTAATAAGCAGTTCAGGGCCTTGTGTCTCGCGTCAACGAAGATATAACGACCGTCGATGGCACGGATCTTACCAGATTTAGCAACCTCCTTGGCAGCCGTAACAAGCTTTTTAAGGCCAGGTATGGCATCCATATAAGCTTTCCGTATCTCCTTGCCCTTTTCCGCCGCCTTTCCCTCAGAGAGCTGAGAGTCATACGACGTACCGATCTTCCTATCACCTGCCCCGTATAGGAAGGCATAGGTGACCGTCTTGACAAGCTTGCGCGAAATTCCGATTTTGTCTGCATTTACTTGGTGAATGTCATCGTTGAGTAGTATCTTTGCGTACCTTCCCCCATCGTAACGGGCTAAATAATGCGCAAACATTCTCAATTCAATACCTGCAAGGTCACTATCGACTAGCTTCCACTCAGGTTTTGTTATAAATAACTCGCGGCAGTCAGTATCGCTACTAACTTGCGCGAGATTGGGGTGCGAATGAGCCATTCTATGAGTCACTGCACCTATAAAGCAGGAGTGGTGAAGCCTGCCATTCTTGACTAACTTCAACCAAGCATTACTTCCTTGTGACAGCATTCCTAATTTCTTCTGTG
>VTLG01000436.1_pt1 | contig 10395 bp, 4 predicted proteins | sample 4694571 | NCBI WGS metagenome assembly VTLG01 (sample SAMN12604809, study PRJNA352737) | marine metagenome | biome: ENVO:00000447; feature: ENVO:00000209|ENVO:00000569|ENVO:01000036; material: ENVO:00002151; isolation source: viral sequences binned using virsorter ... | reverse complement strand
CAATAGACACCGATACCGAACTATCCGCAGTGAACTCAATCTTGGGAGCTATCGGTCAGTCACCAATAACAACATTAAATTATGAGAATCCTGAGATAGGTTTTATATATAATATATTAACAGAAGTGAATAAAGATGTACAGAATGAAGGCTGGCATTTTAATACAGAATACCACTTAAAAGTAGAGCCTGATGATGATAAATATATAAGTTTACCAGTTAACACATTACGATATGATGCACATAATGGATTAACAGATAAGACTTTAGATGTTGTAATAAGAAACGGTAGATTGTATGATCTAACTGCCCACACTGATGAGTTTGAAAGTCATCTATATTTAGATACTGTTATCCTCTATAAGTTTGAAGATTTACCTAATGTATTTCAGAGGTATATAACCTATAGAGCTTCTGTTAGAGCTGCAGCACAATTAGTATCTAATCCTCAACTTGTACAGCTATTACAACAGCAGGAATTTAATGCTAGAGCTGCATGTTTAGAGTACGAATGTGACAAAGGCGACCACTCATTCTTTGGCTTAAGTCATGAAAATTATTATAAATCTTATCAACCATCTAGATCATTGAGTCGCACATGACAAGTATTAGACAAACAATACCTAACTATCATGGAGGTATATCCCAACAACCTGACGAATTGAAATCACCCGGCCAAGTTGTTGAAGCAAAGAATGTATATCCTGATGTAGTACAAGGTTTATTAAAAAGACCCGGAAGTAAATTGATAGCTTCCTTAAGTGATAATAGTACAGCTGCATTAAACTCAGAAGTTAATGGTAGATGGTTCCATTACTATAGAGATGAAGCTGAACAGTACATTGGTCAAGTACATAGAGATGGTGATATAAATGTATGGAGATGTAGTGATGGTGCTGCACAGACAGTCAACTATGATAGTGGTACAGCTACAGCTTTAACTAACTATTTAACGCATACAGCGGACCACGATATACAAGCATTAACTTTGAATGATTATACTTATTTTGTTAATCGTACAAAGACTGCAGCTATGTCTACAGTTAAATCTCCAGTTAAACCATTTGAAGCTTTTATAGAATTAAAACAAATAAAATATTCAGCGCAGTATGCAGTGGATATTTATAATAATACTACAACCACTGCTTTAACTACAGCAACAAGATTAAATATCAGCTATGCACATTCGGATACTGGAGCTAACGCTGCTTTACATACAGCAGGTACATGTGATAGTATCGGTACTCAATTATTTGGTGCTACGGAAACTGATCTAACAGGAAAGACTAATCTATTTTTTAGAATTACAACTAACGGTCAACCTACAACAGAAGGTGGGTCTACCGCACCAACTTATAAATGTAGGTACCAAGTAAAATGTGATTTACTATATGGTGGAGAAGGTTGGTCTGCAGGTGACAGTAAAGATGTTACCATGACTACACCTGTACATGATTCTAAGTATACAGTAACTGTAGCTGAATCTAGTACTTCTAATGTATTAGCAAATCTAGCTTTAGTTAGACCTACACCTACACCATTTGATGGTGATACAGTGGTAACAGCTGATGGTATACTAGGTGAAATTAAAGCATCTATTCTAACTAATTCAGGATTTACTGTTGAACAGATAGGTGATGGATTATATATTAAAAGAACTGATGCTTCATTTAATGTATCAACTCCAGCTTCTGAGTTATTAAATGTATTAACTGATTCAGTACAAGATGTAGCTGATTTACCTAGACAATGTAAACATGGTTATGTAGTAAAAGTAAAGAATAGTGAAGCTGAAGAGGATGATTATTACGTACAATTTATAGGTAATAATAATAGAGATGGTGAAGGTGTATGGGAAGAATGTAATGCACCTGATAGAAACATTGATTTTGATGATGGTACATTACCTATTCAAATGGTGAGAGAAGCTAATGGTACATTTACTGTCAAGCAGATTGACTGGACTAGAGCATTAGTTGGTGATGATACAACAGCTCCTCAACCATCATTCATAGGTAAGAAGATAAATAAAATGCTATTCTATAGGAATAGATTAGTTCTTCTTAGTGATGAGAATATTAATATGTCTCAACCGGGAGAATTTTTTAATTTCTGGCCGAAGTCTGCTATCACTTATACTACTAATGATAATATAGATATATCAGTTAGTTCAGTATACCCTGCTATTATATATGATGGTATACCGACGAACTCAGGTTTAGTTCTATTTACTAAAAATCAACAATTCCTATTGTCAACAGATAGTGATGTATTAAGTCCTTTAACTGCAAAAGCTAATGCATTATCATCTTATAATTTTAACTATAAAACATCTCCTATATCATTAGGAACAACGATAGCTTTCTTAGATAATGCTGGTAAATATACTAGATTCTGGGAAGTTGCACAGATTCAAAGAGAAGGTGAACCAACTGTTATAGATCAAACAAAAGTTGTAAGTAAATTATTTGATAAAGATATAGAAAAAATATCTAATTCTAGAGAGAACTCTGTTGTATTTTTTAGCAAAAAAAATTCTGCTACTCTTTATGGGTTTAAATATTATACAGCACCTGACAGAAGAATACAGCAATCATGGTTTACTTGGGAGTTATCTGGAACTATTCAGCATCATGCGGTTTTAGATGATGCTCTATATGTAGTAGTACGTAATAATAATAAAGATGTCTTACAGAGGTTCTCATTAAAGGTAGATGATACTGGTCATTTTATTGAAGATAATAAAGGAACAACTAATGATACTACTGATGATGTTGTATATAATATACATTTAGATAATATAGCATCAGTAGCATCCTCTTCTTTATCTGCATATGATGCAGCTAATAATAGAACTACATTTACATTACCTACAGGATTCAATAATAGCTCTGGTCAATTAGCAGTAATAGCAGTGCCATCAGCTTCAGATACTACATTCCAAGGTAGGACAGAAAATGTAAGTACATTTGTAGACAGTGGTGTAACTAAAGTTAGTCTTACTGGTAACTGGAAAACGTATGATCCTCAATATGTAGATGATGGTAATCCTAATGATGATGTAACACCTGCTAATAATATTATAATAGGGTATCAATTTGATATGCAAGTACAATTCCCTACTATATATCAAACACAAACATCTGGTACTAACACTAGAGCTGATACAAGATCATCTTTAATTGTACATAGATTGAAATTTAGCTTAGGTCCATCAGGTATGTACACTACTACTATAGATAGAGTAGGTAAACCTTCTTATAGTGAGACATGGGAACCACCTTTAGCTGATGCATATGGTGCTAATAAAGTACAATTCCATGAAGAAATAAGTCAAACTATACCAGTATATGAAAGGAATAAAAACTTAATCGTTAAACTTAAATCCACGCACCCTTCACCTGCTACCTTATATTCAATGGCATGGGAAGGTGATTACACCAATCGTTATTACAAAGGTGTCTAAATACATTCACCCACTAACTAAAGAGGTTGCCTTTGAGGTAGCCTCTAACCTCCTCCCAGAAGACCGTAGAGAAGTCAAAGAGGGTCATGGACATGATCCTGAGATAGTTATACCTTTAGCTTATCAAGGAGACTCTGTATACTTTAGAGTACCAAACGGAGAACTAGCAGGAATAGCAGGCGTACTAGAAGATGGGCAAATCTGGATGCTCTGTACACCAGCTATCCTTAAATATCCAGTAACCTTTGCACGGGAAGCAAAGCGTTATGTAGACAGTAGAAAAGAGAAGTTACTATGGAATATTGTTGATAAACGTAATACAGTACATATAAAACTTCTACGTTTCCTAGGGTTTAAATTTCTAAGAGAAATAGAATATGGACCTAACAAATTAACCTTTATTGAATTTTGTCGCATATGTGGATGGCATTAGGAATGGGAGCTTTGTCTGCAGGGCAAGGTATCCTAGGAGGTCTAGCTGCTAGTAAAGCTGCAAAAGCTCGAAATAAAGCAGCTAGAGAAAGATACAAATACCGTTTAGAACTCCGTAAAAGAGAATGGTATCAAAACTTAAGTATTTGGGGTGCACAACGTAACAAATACTTTCTTGATTTAAATGAAAATGACCTAGCTGCTAAACGTGGATATGCACAAGCTCAAGCAGGTCTAAATAGAATGTGGGAACAAGCTGCCCAAAGTAATGAAGGAGCTTTGATTAAATACCTACAAGATCATGGTAAACTCACTGCAGCTGGTAGAACTGGTAGATCTATTGCACGTATCAATACTTTAGATTTAGGTTCTTTACAAAGGCATGTAGGAAGAAATCAGTATAAATGGATTAGAGGACAAGAAGCTTATTCTCAGAATGTAGAGGATATACGAACTCAACAGATTAGTAACCGTAATCAATTAATGGCTAGCGTTGCATTCTCACCAATGCCTACACTTGCTCCACCACCTCCAGTTATGGAAGATGAATCACCAATGGCAGGTATAATGCAAGGCATGCTACAAGGTGCTACTAGCTTTATGGGTAATTATGTAAAGAGTCCTCTCAGTAGCGGAGGCGGTGGTGGTATAGATAAATTATCTCAATTCAGCATCGGTAGTAAAGTATTTGGTGGTAATACAAATTTAGGTAATGCTTCTCAATACTTTAGTCCGGGAAGTCGTAACATACCATTTTTAGGTAATTGGCAGAGTACTCCTGCTTATAATATTGGTAAATCTCTTTGGAATTTTGATTTCAATAAACCCTTAGATTCATTAGGCGATTTATATTCTGCTTATTCAACACCTTGGAAATACGAACAAAGCTATTTTAATAGATAAATGGACTCATTTAAAGGTGGCACCTTTAGCCCTATAGAGCATGGAGATTATGCTTCAATAATTCAGAAAGAAGTTAATCGTCAAAATCAAGGACAACGTTTTGTAACTGATCAGTTAAATGAAAACTGGAACACATCATCAAGGATTGCTGGTGCTGGTTTGAAAAAATTCGCTAACCTTTCTCCATATTTAGCTCAGGTTGCTCAACTAGAAGTAAACAAAGAAAAGAAAAGAAGAGCTGCAGCAGGTATTGAATGGTATTATGAAAATGGTTTACCACAAGAACAATTACAAGCTTTCAATGATGCTGTAAAAGAATCTAAAGAAAGCTTTGCTGATGCTAATAAACTTGCTAATGAATATTACAAAAAAAGTGGTGATTGGTGGTCAAGTGAAGGTTTTAGGAAATTAACTAATGAAGCACAGCGTGCAGCATTACAAGAACATTTTCAAAATAGATTAGCACAATATAATCCAAGTGAGTCTGGTATTGATACAGCTACCAATCCAGCAGAATTCCATGGATTACTAAAATCATATCGTCAAAATTTTAATGCAGATTATGGTGATATAGATCCAGCTCTTTTACATGAGAGTTTATTAAAACACCAACGAGTAAAAGATGCTGAATTATATCAAGCATGGAGTACAGAAACTATATCTGGAATGCAAGCAGCTAATAATGATAAAATTTTTAGCCAATTCGATACTGATATAAAAACTTCTGATAAACCTGTTGATGTTATACAGGACTTCTTATTAAAATATGAATCTAATTATGATAATGTATTTCAAGCAAGATCTGCTGTAACAGCTAGGTTAAAACATTTAGCTTCTAATGGGGGAATTAATAGAGCTACTTTACATGCTATAGCTAAGGGTACATTTCAAGCTAAAGATGGTTCACTACCAGCATGGGGTAAATTATATAAAAAAGAATTTTCAGAAATATTATCCAGTGTACATGAGTATGAAAAGAGAGCTAATCAAGAGGCAACTACTACAAAGAAATTTAAAAAATCAGAAATTGAAGATACTTTAGAAGAAGAGTGGAAAGCTGCAATAGGTGACCCACAAAAACAAACTGAAGCTATTGCAAATGCTAGAGCAGCATTAGGAGAAGTTGACCCTCAAGCAGAAACAACTTTTATAGATAATGTAGTAGCAGCTTTAGAAGCAAATCGTGATGGTCAAGTTACAACTTATTTAGAAGCAGATTTTGAGAGATTAGAAAAATTAAATTTATTGTTTCCAAATGATGTAAAGAACCGTATTAAAGGGTTCCCAGAACTTGATGGTTGGCTAACAAAAGCTGAAAAACAACAAGAGAATAGAGATAAAGGTATTATATGGGTTGAAGGGGACTGGACAGATTATGTGAAAGCTAATGGAGCTGGAAGTAAAGCAGAGCAAGATTCAAGTGCAGAGCACTTTGGTGAAATTCTGGCTGGGGTTAATCGTAGATTATTTCAAAAAATAGGATCTGCTAACCCTACTTTGTCAAATGAACAAGTTGGACAATTAGCACAACAGAAAACTGAAGAATTTTTCAAAGCTAATAGAAGTAAATTGGTTAGAAGAAATGGTTGGAAAATGGATTTACTATATGGTATTGAATCTAAATTAGAAGATAAGAAAGGAAAGCGTAATACATATTTAGATAAATACTTGAAAGATGTTGATGTTGCAGAAGACATTAGATTAAGGCAACATGTAGCCACACATCAATGGGATAGTTTAGGTATTGGTTACGAAGATGAGAACGGTGTGATACAGAATACTTTACTACCTAGAGATGAGATTCTACAAGAAATAGCTCAAATTGGAAATGCGGATTATAGACCTCATCCAACTGTTACATGGTTAGCTAAAAATTTCGGAACAGATCAACATACTATTGTAACAGAATTAGCTAAATCTATAGGTGAAGAAGTACCACAAACTTTCCGACAGTTGAAATTAAGGGAAAATTCACGTGCAGCAATAAGAAGACAATTAGATGAACCTTCTAGTATTAATGCTCAGTTTGGCTTAAGTCTGGAATCTGAGTGGATAAAAGATGAAGAGTCTGGAAAATTTATAAAGAATCAATTTAGGCATATTCAGGATTTAGATATAGATAATATTGATTATTTTCCAGATCGTTTATATAATCCATTTGATGTTATACAAAGTATACCAGAAGAGGAATTAGAACTGTTATCACCAGCCCTAGTAGATTCTGTGCTTGAACTTATAGAGACTCAAGGTTTTGATACTGAGGTATTAACAATGCCCGGTACTGAAGGATACATAGAATTAATGAAACTTTGGGCAATTAAAAGCAATAATCCTGACGATAAACAGGCAGCTTTGAAAAATATAACTTATGAAGGAATCAAATTAAATCAAGTTTAAACATGACAATCAATCCTCTTGATGAGCTTTATTCAAATGAACCCTATTTACCTGAAGATACTAGAGATAGATTTTTAGATCCTAGTGGATTAGAGGTAGTAGAGGAAGAAGAGAACCAAGGTTCTTCACAAAATATAAATAAAACTCAATCAACAGCTACTCCTTCTAAGGGAGGAGAACGAAGAAAAGCCACCAATGCAGAGGTTATAGACAATATTAAAGGTCTTATAACTGATAAACCCGGATATCGTGATAGTTATTTCAATGCTATTCGGAATGATATGGCTAATAAATCTGGACATTGGACAAGACCACAAAACTATGCTGCAGCTGCTGGTGCAGGTCTTGTAGATACTGGTATAGGTTTAGTAAATAAGGTATTTAAAACAGAGATACCTTATATGCCTGAATATCAAAGTAAAAATTTAGAAGCTATAAAAAACATATCTTCACAAGTTATACCTACTTTATATTTAACTAAATTTTTAGGACCATTTGGAGCTAAAGGTACTGCAGCTATTAATACAAAAACAGGTTGGAGTTTAGGAAAAGATGCTTTTACTAGATGGTTAGGAAGAGCTAGTATTGCTACAGGTGCAGGTTTAGCTGTAGATGAAGTAGCACCTATTTTAGAAAAAGATCATAATCTTGGTGGGTTTTTCAAAGAAACTTGGCCACAAGCATGGTCATGGTACCCACAAGAATGGGCTACATTAGGTACTGATAGTCCTGAAAGAAAGCGGAATTTAAATAAATGGGAAAATGCTGGGATAGGTTTGCTAGGTGATATAACTTTACCTATAGCACGTTTATTAAGAAGTAAACAAAACGTACGAGTTGCAACTGAATGGGTTCCAAAAAATGAAAAAGGTAAAGCATGGTTAAAAGCAAAAAATAACAAACCAAAATTATCTAAAAATCCACTAGAAAATGATGTACTACAACAGAATAAACAAAGACACGATGAACTAGTAGAACTAGGTCAAGATAAAATTGATGATGGTGTAGATTTATCAAGACCAGTAAAAGGTGTTCACGATGCTTTTGATTATCCAGAAGCTGGTATAAGAAAACTTGATGATGGTGGTATCGTAGCAGCTGCTAGTGATCAATTTAAAATAGTTAAAAATTATGATACCAGATATGGACGTGTAGGTAATTTCATTAGTGCTAAAAATTTAAGACGACTACTTACAGGAAAAGAAAATCCAATAGAATTCTTTAAAAAACTAGGTAAAGAATTAGATGAAACTAAAGTTGATTTTAAAGCTAGTAAAGGTAGAGTAATCAAACATTCAGATACATTATTAGAAGCTGAGAAGTTAGCAGCTGAATTATATGAAACTGATTTAGAAGGTATAAAGAGTATCTTACGACCTCTATCTTCAGTTGATCCTACTACAGGTGCAAGGAAGCTCGTAAAGTCAGCAGAAGCAGGCGTCATGGAGGCCGTAAAGAAGTATAGTGATGATTTCATTAATTTAAAATTAGCACGTGCTCAAGGGCTTGCAGCTACCTCTACAGCTGGTCAAATATCAGATATAGCAGAAACAACTAGATTACTACAAAGTCCTAATGGTACTAAATCTACTTATACTGATATTCTAGATAGACTAGAATTGTTAATGACACTTCAAGCTCAGACTAAATATACTAAAGATCAAGGAAGGAATATAAATAGTATTATAAAAGCTGTACAAAATAAAACACGTAATTTAAGTTCTATTGATGCTGCTAAAGCTATTAATGAAGAAAGAAATAATACATTACGTGCTTTAGATAATATTAAGAGAGAAACACAACAGACTATTGAAACATTAAGACAAGTTAAAGCAGAACGTCCAGAAATGTTGTCTCCATTAATGTTAGCTTATGAGATGACAGATGGTAGTGTTAAATCAATGAGTTCATTAAATAGATATATACGTAATACAAGTGGTACTATATCTAAAGCATTCTTTGATGCACAACCTGATATGCCTTCTGCGTGGACTCAAGGTGTATGGTCAAACATTTATAATTCTATTCTATCTGCTGTAGGTACTCCATTAAAAGCAGCATTATCTAATACAGTATTAATGATAGAAAGACCAATTTCTACATTTGCTGGGGCAATGTTAAATGGTGATGGTGCTACTTTAAGAAGAGCAAGCTATATGTATAATATAGGTATTGGTGAAACATTTCAGAGATCATGGGTTCATATGAATCAAATCTTTAAAAGAGCTGGAGCTGATCCTAGTTCTGTTAGTTATATAATGCGTGATGATATTGCTAGAAAGAATGCTGGGCAAATGAAGATAATGAGAGAATTTGCAGATGCAGCAGAAGTAGAAGGAAATTTTGGACCATCTATATTTACTAATCATATAGAAACATTAAATGATCTAGCTGAAAATCCTTGGTTAAGATTTGGAGCTAATTCTATGTCAGCATTCGATGGCTTTACAAGAGCTTGGGTTGGTAATGTAGAAGCTAGAGGTAGAGCATTTGATGCTATAATGGAAGGTGGTGGTGCTGTTACTGATAAAAGAGTAAGAGCAATGGCACGTCGAATCTATAGTGAAATGTTTGATGAAACAGGTATGATTACTGATAGAGCTGTCGAATATTCTAGTAAAGAAATTGCTATGAACTTAGATAACCCATTAGTTTCATCAATTAATGAGTTTGTTAAAAGAGTTCCAAGTATTAAACCTTTTATGATGTTCCCAAAAACTTCTATTAATATGTTGAGGTTTGCAGGTTCACATAATCCAGCTGCTTTAATACCACTTGATACGTTTCGTAAAAATTTAAATGCTTTTTCCTTACCATTTGAGCAGATGGATATAGATGAAGTAAAACGTTTACTTGGTGATCGTGGTATAAGTACAAGAGGTAACATAGAAGCTGCTTATGAAACAGTACGTTCTGAATTAAAAGGTAGAAAAGCTATAGGTACAGCTGCAGTATTAACTGCAGGTATGCTATTTACTCAAGATAGAATAAGAGGTAATGGTTTATATGATAAAACTAGACAAAGAACTAGAAGAGAACTTGGTTGGAAACCTAGAACTATTAAAAGTTTAGATGGTAAATGGTATAGTTATGATAACTTAGGAGTTATTTCAGATTGGCTAGCATTAACAGCTGATATAGGTGATAATTTTGATACCTTAGATCAACCTACTATGCAGATATTATTCCAAAAAGCT
>VTLG01012083.1_pt1 | contig 10396 bp, 8 predicted proteins | sample 4694571 | NCBI WGS metagenome assembly VTLG01 (sample SAMN12604809, study PRJNA352737) | marine metagenome | biome: ENVO:00000447; feature: ENVO:00000209|ENVO:00000569|ENVO:01000036; material: ENVO:00002151; isolation source: viral sequences binned using virsorter ... | reverse complement strand
CGCACGATAAGCGACACCCATACTAGCCCTCCAATGAAGCTACTCTTGCTTCCAGTTCTTGTATGGCTTTAACGATAGGTGCAGTTAATTCACCGTACCTTAACGCTTGATAATTAGAAGCAGGAACTTCAATAAACGTTTCAGGATCGTCATGGTCAGGTAGAAGCTGAGGTTCGCTTTTGATAGAAGTATCTATCCACATTGATTGAGAAGAAGCGTCAGTTCCGCCTTGCGAATCAAGCACAGCTTTAACTTCTTGCGCTATGAAGCCTTGATGGTTACGGACACCACCGTCTTTCCACTTGTATTGTCTTGGCCTAAGAGACTTAATGAAGTCAAGCCCTAACGTAGTGTCAACAATATCTGTTTTAGCGTTAACATCAGAATGGTTAACTGATGTATCGTAGGCCCAAACTTCAGTCCATTCAGCAGCATCAGTACCGCAAGACATAGCGTTGTCAGTGTAAGGTCTAAATTCGGATGATGCTTGCCTTGTCCTCCACGCATTACCAGCCCTAGTGTACAGATACCCTGAACCTGTTACATAAATACCGCCCATGCTTGTAGAACTGTGACCACCCATGTAATGAATAGCGTTAATAGCCCCAAGTGAATAACCGTAATAAGTGTCGTTAGTGTGGGTTTTCCAAACGTTGTTACCAGCACTAGTAACGTACCAAATGTTATTACCACCAACTGCCATGCCTAAAGAATCAGCAGCATAACGATACAAGCCAGTGTTAGTATCACTTCCAAAAGCGTAACTAGGATACGAACCAGAACCATCGGTAGCATGAAGGTAGTTAATAACGCCTTTATAGAACGCTTTAGAAGAAGTACCTAAATCAGTTACGTTATCATCTGCTGGGTACAAAGCATCTGAATCTATTATGATCCTTGTAGCTGGGTTAGTTGTGTGGGTTGTCTCAAAATCGTCATCAAAGCCAAACAAAATACCAGAGTTGCCAATAGCAACGTGTCCTGCTTGAGGGTAGCTATTAATATCTAAATGGTGAAAGTTGCTGTCAGTTCCACGCTCGTAGTTCCAAGACATATACGTTCTGTACGAACCCTGAGTACCTATAGAGCCGTAATTACCTAACGCAATAGTTGATTGTGACCAAGGCTCTTGAGTGTACGAACTTTGCCCTGTCTGCATTTTAGAGGTAGCAAAAATAGGGCCAGCATTAACAATCAACGCATCAGCCGACTCATCCCAAAGCATATAAGAACCAGACGTAGCGCCAAAGGCTTTGAAATCGTGCCCTGTATCGTCTACGCCAATAGTCACCGCACCTTTAAAGGTCGGTGACGTATCCCACCCAGACGTGCCAGAACCAGTACCCATAAGCACAGCATCGGCAACGGCATTAGAATCACCAGTACCCAGCTTAGTCTCCAAAGCAATGATCGCACCAGAATGGTTGGTATGAACAACATCGTGTTCCTTACCAGAATCATCCATCTCATCAGTAGATGAAATAGTAGGTTGTTGTGTGGAAGTGTCTAAACTACTCGGAAAGTTCGTTGCCATCTTGTTGCTCCAACTCAATTAATCTCTCAGTTAGAACTTCAATCTGGGCTTTCAAAGTAGCATTCTCCCATTCAAGCCTGCCCTGAGGGCTAAGCTTGTTTAAGACAGTTTGAATATCTATCTGAGGTTGCATACTAGGAAATTGTAATCGTTACGGTTAAGGTCCAAGTGGATCCTGAGGTTTTAGTTCCAAGGGAAGCCACTTTCCTATTAAGGTTATCAGCTGAATCGCTGTTTCCACTCGCTATCGTCCATTCATTCCAAGCAAAGTTACCCTCAGAGGAACCCCACTCAGATTTAAATGTAACAGTCTGGCCAGAGACAGACGGAAAGCCCGACTCCATGCCCTGATAGTCTTTGTTAGAACTAGCCTGAAGGCCTGTCTGTGCAGCAGCTGCTGACGTTGAGCTATCACCAACACCAATATATGAATTGCCGTTAGTGAAAGCTGTTTCAGTAGCACCGATAAGAAGATTAAGAAGAGCAGTTATACCCTCATTAAGGAGAAGATTGTTCTCCACTTCAAGAACTTCATCGGGTGAACTGCCGGACTTATAGTCCTCAGTTTTGTTCCACTTTTCACAAGTGGCTAATACGTTCCATGTTTTTGAATCAATAGTATCTTGCATAGTACCTCATTGTAGTGGAGGGGCCGAAGCCCCTCCACCAATAGAGCACAACCTTAGGCTGTGCGTTGTCCGCTAGTAGTACCGTCGTCCGTGCGACCCTTGTGAGGTATTGCATGAACTTTGGTTCCGACTACGACTGAGCCTGAACCGGCATAAGTAGCTACAGCTGCCATGTATGGTTTATGGACCATTGTCTCTAGGTAGCGAGTTTCATTGTCGCTAGACCCAGTGATTTTGTCAAAGAAACCATAGGAAACAGGGTTAGTGCCTGATGAATCATCAGCACCCTGAATCTCAATGTCAAAACCTGTAACGCTGTTACCGATTGCGCCAAGTGTAGTTACCACTACGACGTGACCGGGCCGGTCAACTTGTTTCCAAGATGCAGTGACGTTAGCTGATTTGCTGCTTGCTGCTGCAATCAGTTCAACTGCATTTGCATCTTCAATAGTTGTACCCGGACCGGGTGTTCTTGTTGCTTGTGCCATGTTTACTCCTTAAGCGTCATGGATGCCGTAATGACGTACGACACTAAATGAATTGGCTACGACAACTCCGGGGTAACATTCAACTCGTCCCATGTGACCGGGGCTAGCTTCTGTTTCTCCGAAGTCTACAACGTCAAAGCTTCCACCGAGACCGAGGATACCGTAAACGTTATCATCAGTTCCGAAAGCTATTGAGTAGATACTTGAAGTATCTGAAGTTCCATCTCCGGGATCTTCGTCAAAGTCAAGGATAGCTGAGCCATCTTTGTCATCGCCGATGATTCGGATTGGAACACCGTTGTAGGTTGATACCTGACGGCCGAGCATATCTTCTCCAACGTCCAGAAGGGTGAAGTACCCACTGGTGTTGCGAGCAAGGCTTGTGATCTTACGACGTAGCGTACGATTCATTAGCAATGCATCTGGAGATGACTGGTTCCTTACGGTATCCATTGCCTCGTCCATCTTGGCTAGTGTTAGTGTGCCTCCACCAGAAGCTTGAATGACTTTCTGGCCCAGACCTTCGTCAATAAGGGCATTGATACCCTTAAAGTCTTTGGCTGTTCCAGTACCGTCAAAGAAGTACTTGTCAAAAGTACGAGACATTGCTTTAGCAAATTTCGCATATTGACGTGCTTTGGCACTGATTTGGTTCGCTTGTACACGAACAATGTAGTTGTCTATGAAGACCTCTCCACCGAGAATGCTACATCCGAAGAAACGTTCTGTATCCGTACCATAGGTTCGGGTATAGGTTTCGTTTACATTACGGAAGGCAGGCGCTGGAAGAGTGTCTTCAACGTTGACCTTGAGTGCGTTACCTTGTATGGCAGTGAAAGGTAGCATTTCTAAAATTGGTGATTCTTGAATAAGAGTCTCAACAACCCCAGCAGCTAGCTGATCGTTACCGTACTTGGCAGACTCAAGGAGTGAAAGGCTCCCTGAAGCCATAATAATTACCTCATTGTATTGTAGGATTGATAGTTACTACTTAGTCTGTTTGGCTAATGCTGCTTCAATGGAGTCAAGACCAAACAAAGATCTAGGATCTTTAACAGGAGCAGTAGAACCGCCTACCTGTGAAGCTTCCTTTACCCTTGCATGGGCTGCTACATCTGGGCCAGCTGGAACATCTAGAAAAGCTTCTACTTCTCTGTCAAGTTCTTCGCCTTCAAAGCCTTTGCGACTAAGCATTTCCCTAGCTAATTCAACCTGTTGGGCTTGGCGCTCACTGTGGAGCGTTTGAGCCGTTTCGGTCATTTCGCTAAGTTTTACACCTTTAAGATCGTCTGGTTTAACCAGTGAGAGTCCGTGCTCCTTAATGATAGCGTCTGCTTTAAGGCCGGATAATTCCCTTGCTAACTCATTCTTTTCTTTTAAGGTATCCTCAAGCTTTTGCCTGAGGCTTGAGCCCGATTCCTCTACTTGTTGACCGTCGTCTTCGTCGTAAATACTCATGCTCTTCTCCTACGCCCCAATAGTTGTACGCTTGTTGTGCTGGGGGAAACAAAACAAGGATCTATAAGCACCCCATAGAGTGTGTACTAATAGCCGGTTCTACCCCTCTGAGTGAACCGTTTTCCCTCTTGTTGGGTGGCAAAGCCACCCCTTCTAGAGTACGCCTGTTCCATTGCCTGAGCTCTCTGGAGGAGATCAAGCTCTTCTCTTTGGCCCAACAAGGCCCCTTCTTCAAAGTCCCTTTGACTAAATTCCTGAACCGCTCCCTGAGTGGCACGCTGAACAGCTCCTTGAATAGCTCCCCTACTACTCGCAAACGTTCCATAAACAGCAGATGCCTTGGCACGGTCAACTCCGGCCTGTCGCAACCTCTCTGCCATTTCCTTATCAGGTGCAATGAGCCCTTGCTCAGTTGCAGCAGATCCCAACAAGGCATATTGAAAGGCATATGACAACTCACTAAAAGTCAAAGTTTCAGTAGTGCCCATATCAAGTGCTGCCACTAACTCAGTTGCCTGATTAATATCAGTATTCATAATACTCTGGACATCGTCTTTAAAGTCCTCGCTACCGCTCAGACTATTAACAGCATTTTTAATAGTTGTCTCTGCGATCCTCTTGTAATACGTTGGACTGTCCAGTGACCCAGTTGCAATGGCATCATTATAAGATTGTGCCAACTTCTGACCGTATTGCTTATCAACTACTGCTTGAAACAAATCATCAACAGACACATCAAGGCCTGCGTACACATAGAAAGCATCACGCAGCTCCTGACTACCTGCCTCTAGATTCCTATACACAGTAGTTCTCTCACGGAGCACATCAGGGGTAACGCCTTGCTCAATGAAGCCAGCATAATCCATAGGATTATCAGTGGCCGCATCATAAAATCCGCTCTCAATTAACACAGTCCTGTAATCATTTTCCCTGTCCAAGTATTCACGCTCGTTCCTAAAGACACCGAAATTCATTGCAGGAAAGCGCTCTTTATAAGGAGCACTTTCACGGATCCTTGCCACCATTTCCTCAGAAGAATCACCGTCAATGACACCCTGAGTGATAAGGTCAACAAGACCTATCTCTGCCGCCCAAGGATATAAACTGAGTACTTCATCTACTGCTGTTGCCATTTATCCAAATCCCATCAATCTTCCTATGGTGCCAAAGGCCTTAGAATACTCGTCCTGAGCATTGCCAGTGTTCTTCCATTCTTCTGTTTGTTTAATTTGTTTCTTAAAATCGTGCATCGTAAGGTTTTCGCCCATTAGCATATTGCTAAAAGCACTGTCCCTAAACGTAGGAGAAGACTTCTCCATAAGGGCACCGTACTGAGTGGCATATGGCTGGGACCAAGTATCAAAATCCACTCCCTCTGGTTTGTGCAACCACTTAGCAGCAGACACAGCTTCGGCCGTGGCCATTACATCTGCCATGGACCTTTCCCTCATGTATAATTGTTCGGCCGTTTGGTCGGCCTGCTGATCAGAAAGCTCAACTCCCCACCTTTCATACTCCTCAATGACTGCCCTTCTATTATTAGAAATCTCATAGTCTTTAGTATTCTGAGCTATTTCTTCTTCATCTCTTTCCCTATTGACAGGAGAGTTCTCAATGGCCTCTGCCTCTGGGTAAATCCACTGATGAACTGCTTCTATCTGAGTATGTGAACCAGATGCAACGTTCTCTGCCCATTGAGCCAGCTCAGGATTGTTATCCATTACGCTTTGCCAGCTCACATTACCATTCTCATCACCGTAATCGGCCCAACTAATGGTCTCACCGGTATACGTTTTCCAAAGGGTAACGAGCTTCAGGGCCTCTTCTTTAAGTCTCTGGTCCTTTTCGGCATCAGAAATATCGTTCCATTCACGCTGGCCAGTTGTCTTAGTGTTCCACCATTCGGTTTGTTCAAGCCTTGCTTGAACTTCCTCTGGTGACATATCGGGCCGTGCAATAAACTCTGCCACGACACCGAGAACTTCTGCGTCCTCCAGTGCATCGGTACCGTATATACCGGCCTCCATGAGGAACGTTTCCATAATGTCGTCCCATGGGCGATTGCCCGATGCAATGGGATCAACGAAAAGGCCTTCAGTGGTAGCGCCCCCATTGACCCAGTTGGTAGTAGTGCCCTCCCATTGACTTGTCGTCATTTCAGACGAGCCAGCTATGCTCCCTTCGTGCTTAAAATATATCCATGCACCTGAACCGGGTAGGATTTCATAGGCAACGTATTGGACTCCGTCCACCACATACCCTTGACCTCCAGATGGGAGTGTAGTGGCTATGCCAGTAGCAGAGCCATCAAAGTTGCCCTGAGTAGTACCAACTTGATAATCTGGATGGTTAGGGAAATATCCTTTGTCTGCCACTGTGTATTGCCCTGCGTTGGCCCTGTCACCAGTTCCCCACACAGCAAGGTCACCAAGGTCAAGGCCCTCAGGGCCACTTAAACCGGCCTGAAGCCCTGCGACTATATTAGGATAATTACCATTAAGAAGTGTCTCTACTGTGGCCTGAACACCCTGCTCAAAACTGGTGTAATTCCTTACACCATAGTTCTTGCCCTCACCGAGATAATTCCAAAACCCTGCTCCGGGCATTGCCTGAGTAGTTGCCAAAGGATTATAACCAGCACCGGTGTCTTCTTTCTGCATCCAAGTGACAAGTGCTTTGAGATTACCCTCAGTTACAGGCCAACCTGCATACGACAAAATACCCAAAGCAAAATTAATACGACTATTCTCCGCTCCAGAAGCTACTGGGGGAATCCCATTACTCATGTTGTACTCCTAAACACACTTCTAAACCCTGCAAGTCTTTGCTGGAAAGCAGAACTATCATAGCCCTCACCGGACACTATGCCCTGCTGGCCCACCACATTAAGGTCACCGGATTGCATACCGAGCCTCCTAAGGTTAACCATCTGAGCAGCCTGAGCAGAACCATACAACTTAGCAGCTTGCTGCTCAAACGAAGAAAGATACTGATCGTCGGTAACGCCCTCTGGTTTCTTCCCGTACAACAAGGCATACTCAGGGTTCTCACCGCTCTTCAACCATTCATCAATAGATGCAGTTGCCCTTAATTGCTGGCCATCACTGCCAGTCAAAACAAACGGCGACTCCCCGTCCTTCAAAGGATTCCAAGAACGTGCAGCTTTTTGATATTCGGCCTCCTTACCCACAAAGAACCTAATAAAATTATCAAGCTCCCTTTCTGTGGGTTCCCTAAGAAACTTAGATTCATAGATAACTTTGTAACTATTCCTCGTACTGTCCTTAAGACTAGGATCCTCAAATACCGTCTTATCAGTTGCACCTGCTTGCAGTCCTTTAATGAAATTAAAATTAGTTCCAGTAGTATTAACACTCCTAGCAAAATCACTCAAAGGATTAGAGGCAGCATACGCCTCCAAGTTATTCATGTACGCATTCTTTGCAGCTACCTCAGAGTCAGTCAGTGCATCGTGATCATTGTAGATCTTGTCAGCGAGCTTAGGATCAATGCTGTGTATGTAGGCCAGTTCGTATGACCCACCGTACATTTGTGCCCCGTCGGCAATCTGATCAACAGTGTCTTGAATAACTTCATACGCACTTGCCTCGGTCCATCCCCTAGGATCCGCACCGGCTATTGGCATGGTGCCGCCCATTAAATTATCGGCAACCTGCTCAGGAGTAAGGGCACTCGTATCCTGAGGGGCATCTTGAAAAAATTCTTTCTTTTGAAAAGCTGCCTGTGCGACCAACTGCCAAGGCACACCTGACTGAGCAGCACTATCAACAATGGCCTTAATCTGAGGAGTGGTAAGGGCCATGCTTTGCTTTACGCTTTCAATCTCATTAAATGCAACTCCGTTGCCCCAGTTATACCATGTTGTTTCAAATAATTCCGGCGCTATAATGCTCGGCATTACATTCATTAAGAAATTACGATCAGCGCCCTCTTCCGCTTTGGCCCATTGCTCAGTGTACGGAAGATTAATATCTATCCCCCGTTCCTGCATAAAGGCCTTAATTCTTTCTTTGGCTATTTCAGTAAACTTGTAACCCTCATAACCCTGAGGGCCACCTTGAAGAGGAGGTAGCTCCGAATCTGGATCAATTTCTACAATTTGCTCAGAAGTAGTTCTCTTTTCAATAACGCCAGCTTCTTCCAATACGGCCAGATCACCTTCAGTGAGAGTCATTCCGAAAACTCTAGGAATAGCGAGAATGCCTTGATCTGCTTGTTGATCCATCAGGACGTTCTTTGCCTGATCAGTTGCAACTGCCGACTGGCCCTCTTCCTCAGCTATCCTATTATGCTCTTTGACCGATTCGTAAGAAGCCACAGAAAGCGTAGGGGGCATATTCGACGTACTAAATGACATGGATTGGTCTACTTCAAAATCACTTTCTTCGCCATCCGGTGCGTTATCTCTCGCCTCATCTAACCATGTGTATTGCGTAGTGAGGGAAGGGAGCATGGCCCCGTGACCGGTTCCCATAAAGAAATAGATATCCAACAAATCCCTATGGGCTTTTCTCGTATCAGCTTGGCTTGTAAAATGTTTTAACGTACCATCTTGATTAAGCTCTAAAATGCGATCATCTATGACCTGATTCCAATACTCCGTATCAGGAAAACCGGCCTCAAGAAGGTACTGCTTAATAAACTCTTGAGCATTTTTGAAATCTGTAGGATTTAAAGGTTCTGACATTAATACATAACTTCCTCAATAGGGCCCCAGTTGCGCTTAAGGTGCTTAATCCACCCCAGTGCAACTTCTGGGTCATCTTCAGCCCAAGAAATGGCTCTTCTTATAAGATCATCAGTGTAAACAGCAGGCACAAAAGCAGTAGGATCAAGTGCATTACCGCCATATGCCCTAGTAAGGGCCTCTGCATACGTTATCAACCAACCGACCTTGGCCTTAGAACTCCACTCATCTGAGCTCTGACCAGATTCCTTCGCAATCTCCATATGGGCAATATATTCTTTTCTATCCTGAGTCCTTGCCTGTGCATAACCAGCAGAACTAAACCTAGATTCCTTATAACCCGGATACCTTTCGTCCAGTCCGAGCTGGAAGTTCTCCCACCACATCCTGATATTTTCAAAGCCCTTCCTGTTAATGGCCTTAAAGCCGTCCTCTATGCCCATGCTCTTCAGGTGAGCATCAAGGGTTTCTTTCATTGCAAGGGACTCTGCACGAGCGACACGGTTTTCCGCATCTTGAGTCCTGTGCGTAGGACTACTGAATATAACGTGACCCTGTTGCTGAAGGTCCTCACTCAGAGCACGAACGTCATTGAAAGCAGGCAACACCCTTGTCATGGTATCAATCACGTCGTTCAAATCCTTATTGTTATTCATAGTAACAAATTGAGGGGCAAAGAGATTCTTAACAGGGTCTATCAAACCAGAACCCACAGGCGTTGCCTCAAACACGTCAAGGAAAGGCCTGTTCGCACCACCGAATTGACCGGGGGCGATACCATTGGCCAAAAGATTGAGCCTTTGCAACTTATCTAGCAATGGAAGCCTATCTTCCATAATTCCCTTAATGTCATACTTCTCGTCAAGGACATCGTACAACCTTAACTGGTTGTGTATCATGACAGTCCTTGACCAGTCCTGCATTGCGAATTGTGTTGCGTGTCCCAGTGTTTTCTTTGTAAAGCTAAACGGGAAGAAAATAGCATTGACGTTCATTTCAGCTGCCGACCTAGGATTCACACCATAAGTAAATACTTTCTTAGATAGCTTATACGCCTCTATATCGTCCATGCCGTGCAATAGAACAAGATCAGCAAACATAGACGTTTCCCATTCATGGGTATTAAACCCAAGAATACCCACCTGTGAGAATCTAGCAGTTGCCGCTTCAAGGGCATCATAGTCAAAGTCACCGAACACGCTCTGTGCATCAATGTACCTGCTTCTTATTTCCCTCCAAGCATCCATTGCAAAATCTTGATGATCTTTCCAGTTGCCACCAACTTCTTTGGCACGCTTAGTCGCTACTTCCTTTCTCCATTTACTCGGAGACATATTCATCCTAACACCGCCTGCCATTTGCACTTCCTCTGGAAGTGCTATCTGGCTCAATATCGCTCCCTCTGAATAACGTGAAGCGTCAAAGATAGGGGACAACGAAAACCTCATGTAATCCCGAAGGTTAGCAGCTGCATCACCAGTGTAAGACCAGTGCTTCAAAAGGCTTCTCTCGCTCATGGTAGCAGCGTCAATCTTATTAGCAGCTGCGCTCAACCTTTTCATCGGTGCCAATTTGCCTG
>VTLG01005603.1_pt1 | contig 10397 bp, 11 predicted proteins | sample 4694571 | NCBI WGS metagenome assembly VTLG01 (sample SAMN12604809, study PRJNA352737) | marine metagenome | biome: ENVO:00000447; feature: ENVO:00000209|ENVO:00000569|ENVO:01000036; material: ENVO:00002151; isolation source: viral sequences binned using virsorter ... | reverse complement strand
ATGGTACTTCGGGTGTATTAGCAAGCAGTAATACATCAGCAAAAGTAGTTGGTGTAACAACTGGAACTACTACTCTAATTGATTTTCCTCAAGGAACTTCATCACCATATCAACCTGGTGATTATGTTAGTTTGGTAGTTAGTTCAGGTGCTACTTGTGGGTACTATGCAGACACAATTAGTCATGTTCCTGTGAGTGAGGTTTATAATTCTGCCAACGTTGGTGGTTATTTCTCATCGAGAATTAAACTTCAAGCTGATACAAGTGGTATAAAAACTGCATGGAGTGATAATGATGGAGCATTAAGAAACTCTTTCAAAGTTGCTGCAATAAATGACACTGGTTCTGGTAATGTTTATATTCAACAGATTCAAATTACTGGAGAAGCCTGATGAAACTCATTAGAGAAGAAATAGAAAACGTAGAATTTATCGTTGAAAACCGCAACGGTAAAAAATCTCTTTATATTGAAGGGGTTTTTCTACAAGGAGACATAAAGAACCGTAATGGTCGTATGTATCCAATGGAAACTCTACGTCGTGAAGTCTGTCGTTACAGTGAGAATCATATTCATGCAGGTAGAGCACTAGGAGAACTTGGACATCCAGAAGGTCCAACTGTAAATTTAGATCGTGTTTCTCATAAGATTGTATCTTTGAAGGAAAATGGTTCTAACTTTATAGGAAAAGCAAAAATTCTGGGTACACCAATGGGTAAAATTGCACAATCACTTTTAGGTGAAGGTGTTAAATTAGGTGTATCTTCTAGAGGTATTGGTTCTTTACAACAAACAAGAGAAGGAGTCAATATTGTAGGAGAAGATTTTACCCTAGCAACTGCAGCAGATATTGTTGCTGATCCTTCTGCTCCTGACGCATTTGTCTCAGGAATTATGGAAGGTAAAGATTGGGTTTGGGATGGTGGCATCCTTCGAGAGAAATATGCTTCCAAAACATACAAAACAATCAATACATTAGTTGATCAGAGGAAGTTAGACGAACAAAAATTGAGTTTGTTTAACGATTTCTTATCAAATATATAATTTATCTAAATAAATACAGGATTTAATTACAGGAAATCGGAGAGTTACCAAAATGTCTCGTGGCAAGAAATTACAAGAAATGGAAGAGGCCGTAACGCAATCCAAGACTGCGGTTAATGCGAACGCAAAGCCAGCAGAAGCTATGGGTAAGTTACAAAATCCTCCTCAAGGATTAGTTCCAGTCGAAGACTTGGGCGGTCCTACACCAGAAAATTACAAAACCGATGATGATTCGGCTAAGTTAAAAACACCTGGTGCTACCCTTAAGCAAGTTAAGGATGTTGTTAATAAAGGTGCAAAACCTGGAGATCAAGCAATGCCTAAGCTTAAAAAGGAAGAGGAAGAAATTGAAGCACCTGTAATTGAAGAAGAAGAAGTAACTACTGATGAAGTAGTTGCAGAAGAGGAAACAGTAGAAGAGGAAGAGTTAAACGTCGAAGAAGATGTTAATGCACTTCTAGGTGGCGAAGAACTTTCAGAAGAATTCAAAGAAAAAGCTAAGACAATCTTTGAAGCTGCTCTCAAGACCAAGGTTAAGGAAATTAAAGAAAACCTTGAAGCACAGTACGAAGAAAAAGTTGCTGGTAGAGTAGCAGAAGCTAAAGAGGAACTCGGTAATAGAGTTGACTCTTATCTAGAGTACGTCTCAGAAGAATGGTTCACCGAGAATGAACTAGCTATTGAGCACGGACTTAAAACAGAATTGACCGAATCATTCCTTAGTGGAATGAAAGGTCTCTTTGAAGAACATTATGTTACAATTCCTGACGATAAGTATGATGTATTAGAGAGTATGGTAGAAAAACTAGATGACATGGAAACCAAGCTCAATGAGCAAATCGAGAAAAATATTTCATTAAATAGTAGACTTTCTGAGTCTGTTGCTGATGGAATTCTTGATTCAGTTTCTGAAGGATTAGCGTCCACTCAGAAAGAAAAGCTCGCTTCACTTTCCGAAAGTGTAGAGTTTGAAAGTGAAAACCAATATCGTGAAAAATTGGAGATGCTTAAGGAATCTTATTTCCCTACAGGCAAATCTTCAAAAGCAACATCAACTGAAACTCTCTCGGAAGGAGTAGACTCTGCACCAGTAACTCATTCTGGTGGAATGGCTGCTTATCTGAAAACTCTTTCAGCAGTTGCTAAAAACTGATTTTAATAATTAATCAAACGCAAACACTATTAATTAAAGCAAATGTTCCAATCAGAACAGTTGCAGGAAAAGTGGGCTCCTCTCCTAGACTATGAGGGGATTGATCCGATCAAAGATGCACATCGTAGATCTGTAACCGCTGTCCTGCTAGAAAACCAAGAGAAATTTTTAAGAGACGAACAGGCATTCGATCAAGGAGTATTGAGCGAAGCTGTTCCAACTAACCACGCAAACACCGCTGGTAATTCAGGTGGTTTTGGTGGTAGTGCTAACGCTGCTGGTCATCAAGCTGGTTTTGACCCCGTTCTAATTTCACTAATTAGACGTTCAATGCCTAACTTGGTTGCTTACGACCTTGCTGGTGTTCAGCCAATGTCTGGTCCTACTGGTCTTATCTTCGCAATGCGTAGTAAGTACAAGACTATGGGTGGTGACGAGGCATTCTACAACGAAGCAGATACCGCATTCTCTGGTCAGGATGACGGATTCAATGAAACTGCAGGTTTCAGTGATGTTACTGCTGGTATGGGTACAACTGCACAGTCTGGTACTAACCCTGCTGCACTTAACCCTGTTGGATCTGCATCTTCTGTAGGTTACGATGTCGGTCAAGGCATGGTAACAGGTGATGCTGAGAACTTAGGTAGTGCTGCTGGTGATCTATTCAACCAGATGGCATTCTCAATCGAGAAAGTCACAGTTACTGCTAAGTCCAGAGCCCTCAAGGCTGAGTACTCACTAGAGCTTGCTCAAGACCTTAAGGCAATTCACGGTCTTAATGCAGAAGCAGAACTTGCTAACATCCTTAGTACTGAGATACTTGCTGAAATTAACAGAGAAGTTATCAGAACTATCTACAAGGTTGCAGAGCAAGGTGCTGTAGAAAACACTGCAAGTGCTGGTGTATTTGACTTAGACATCGACAGTAATGGTCGTTGGTCAGTTGAGAAGTTTAAGGGTCTTCTGTTCCAGATCGAAAGAGATGCTAACAGAATCGCACAAAGAACTCGTCGCGGAAAGGGTAACATCATCATGTGCTCTGCAGACGTTGCTTCTGCATTGACAATGGCTGGTGTACTTGATTACACACCTGCTCTTAATGCTAACCTTAACGTTGATGATACTGGTAATACATTTGCTGGTACTATTCAAGGTAAGTACAAGGTATACATCGATCCTTATTCTGCTAACTTAGCAGCTAACAACGGTGGTCTTGCCCAAGGTACTAACCAGTACTACGTTGTTGGTTATAAGGGTTCATCTCCTTATGATGCTGGTCTGTTCTACTGCCCTTACGTTCCACTACAGATGGTTCGTGCGGTTGGGGAAGATACCTTCCAACCAAAAATTGGCTTCAAGACAAGATATGGTATTGTTGCCAACCCATTCGCAGAAGGTCTAGATCAAGGTCTAGGAAGACTTAAGGTTAATGCAAACCGTTACTACAGACGTGTTGCTATCAAGAACCTAATGTAATATAAATATCTCGGTTCGAGATGGATCAAAGAGACTCCTTCGGGAGTCTCTTTTTTTGTCTAAATATTTAAAATGTAATTAATAATGGCAATTTCTAACGGATTAAAAAATCAAATAAAGAATAGAAATTTTCTAAGTCCAGTTGGGTTTAAGTTTATTTTAAATAGAGCTCCTAAAGTTGCTTTCTTTTCTAACCAATCAGTTATACCTGGATTGACTTTAGGTACTGCTGTGCAACCAACATACTTAAAAAATATAGATCTTCCTGGTGATAAAATTGAGTTTAATGATTTTGCATTAAGATTTTTAGTTGATGAAGATCTATCCAATTATATGGAAATTCAAAATTGGATACGTGGGATGGGATTTCCAGAAAGTTTGGAGGAGATTTATAAGTTTCAAAATTCTAATCCTAACATGGATCCTAATGATAAAAGTATAGATCTATTATCAGATGGAACATTAAACGTTTTAACTAGTACTCAGAATACAAATTTTAAAGTTAAATTTGAAGGTTTATTTCCAGTTTCTATTTCAGATTTAACTTTTGATGCAACTGATACTGACATAGATTACTTGACAGCAGAGGTCACATTCAAGTATACTATCTACAAGATAGTAGATTTAAATGGCGATCCCTTATGAGTATTGATCTTGAAAAACTTCAAGAGATGTGGGAAAAAGATGCAAAGATCGATAGAGATAATCTACATGAAGAGTCATTAAGTATTCCCTCTCTACATGCAAAATATTTTGAATTATATAATACAATTTTTTTATTAAGAAAGAAAGCAGAGCAACAAAGAAAGAATATCCGTCATGAACGGTATGAGTATTTTAGTGGGAAAGCAGATCCAGATGTTTATATTGAAAATCCTTTCCCAAAGAAAATAAGAGATAAGGATACGATGCAGAAATATATGGATGCAGATGATAAACTTTCTAATTCAAATTTAAAAATTGACTATTATGATACAATGTTGATATACTTAGAGAGTATCCTTAAAGTAATACAGAATAGAACGTATCAAATTAAGAATGCAATAGAGTTTATGAGATTTAATTCGGGGTTGGGTTAATGAAAAAAGGAAGAAAACACTTACCAGAGGGAACTATCAGAGTGTATGGAGCTAGAACTTATAAAAAGAAAAATAAAGAATGGGTTTTAATAGAGAGAATACAGAAGAAGAGTTCACTTCCAGAAGGAACAGTTCGAGTTAGAAATTGTGGTAAAAACAGTATCACTCAAAAAAAGGTAAATGGAGAATGGGTAACAGTTTATAAAGATCGTGAAGATTATATTATTCCAGAGAACACTCCTATAGGTAAGTATGGACCTAGACCAGAACTTCGACAATTAATTTATGGAGTTGGTATTAACGATGTAATGATTCCTGAATTTACTGCTAGTAGAATATGGAGGCAGTGGACTGGAATTATTAGAAGATGTGATAATAATGATCCAAAATGGTTAAAACAACATATGTCTTATTCGGGATGCACATTAGATCCAAGATGGATTAAATTATCTGCATTTAAAGAATGGGTTGAGCAATGGGATGATTATGAAAACAAAGAAGTTGATAAAGATATTCTAATACCTGGTAATAAAGTGTATGGTCCTGATACTTGTTTAATGGTTAGACAAGTTGTCAATGCTTGGTTTAAACCTCATGCTACTAAGGGAGATTTACCAAGAGGAGTTTCTTGGAATGGTAGTTGGAAAAACGGTAAAAGTCAAAAACCATATCACACTCAGATTAGCCCTATTAAAACTGGAAAAAGAAAATCACTTGGATATTATCTTACAGTAAAAGAAGCTTCTGCAGTTTTTCAATCTGCAAGAAAAGAACAAATAAAAATTCTTATTGAATCTGAAACAGATTTAAAGGTGAAAAATGCTTTACTTAAACAGCTTGACATAACTTCATAAATACGCATAGACGCATGAGTCTGTGTGATTGATACGAGTGCTAACGTCGTTATTTCTAAATCAAACGAAGTATTTTTAAAAATTGATTCAGAACCTCATATTGAATATGAGTTGAGAGACCACTTTACCTTCGAGGTAGAGGGTGCAAAGTTTATGCCACAATATCGGAATAGGAATTGGAATGGAGAGATCCACCTATTCGATATGAGAACAAAGAAAATATATGTAGGACTATTAGATAAAATTATTGCATTCTGTGAGAGGCATGATTACACATATAAGTTTGCAGATAATGAATATTATGGTACTCCCTTCGAAGTTAATGAAGAAATATCATATCAAGGTGTTAAAGATTATATGAGTTCTATTTGTTCTCATGCTCCAAGAAAATATCAAGTGGATGGAGTATGCGATGCACTAAAACATAATAGAAAATTGTTGATATCTCCCACTGCTTCTGGCAAATCCTTGATGATTTATTCTCTTGTAAGGTACTATGTAGCGAAACAGCAAAAAATTCTCTTAGTTGTCCCAACGACATCTTTAGTAGAACAGATGTATAAGGATTTTCAAGATTATGGTTGGGATTCTGATTCATATTGCCACAAAATATATTCTGGGAAAGAAAAAACAAATGAGTTTCCAGTAACGATCACTACATGGCAATCTGTATATAAATTAGAAAGATCATTCTTTGAGGATTATAATGTAGTTATAGGTGATGAAGCACACCTATTCAAGTCGAAGTCATTAATATCTATAATGACAAAGTTACATCATGCAAAATATAGGTTTGGATTTACTGGCACACTTGATGGAACTCAAACTCATAAGTGGGTACTAGAAGGATTATTTGGTCCATCATATAAGGTGACAAAAACTGATGAATTAATGAAACAGGGACATCTTTCTCAATTAGATATTCAATGTCTCGTATTAAAACATACACCACAAAATTTTGAAACATATCAGGATGAAATAGAATATCTCATTACTCATGAACAAAGAAATAATTTTATAAAAAATCTTTCATTAGATTTAAAAGGTAACAGTTTAATACTCTATGCAAGAGTGGAGGGTCATGGTAAAGTACTTTATGATTTGATAAATAATAACAGTACAGAGGATCGTAAAGTATTTTTTGTACATGGTGGAGTAGATGCTAAAGAAAGAGAATTAGTAAGAGAAATTACTGAGGAGGAATCAAATGCTATCATTATTGCGAGTTATGGTACTTTCAGTACTGGTATTAACATTAAACGGTTGCACAACATCATCTTCGCAAGCCCCAGTAAATCCAGGGTTAGAAACCTTCAATCAATTGGAAGAGTTCTTAGGAAAGGAAAAGACAAAGTAAAAGCAACCTTATATGATATTTCTGATGATTGTTCTACTACAACTAAAAAAAATTATACTCTAAATCACTTTATCGAACGAATTAGAATTTATAATGAAGAAAATTTTAACTATGAAATAATTACAATTCAATTAAGAAAATGATAGAAGACGAATTTTATGCAACAATTAAATTAATAACTGGAGAAGAAATTTTTGCGCGAGTTGCCGCCTCTGAAGAAGAAGATAGAACTATGTTAATACTATCAAATCCAGTTACCATAGAAAGAATAAAAAATAAAAATAATGGTGTTCAAGGTTTTAGAGTTGAACCTTGGCTAAAAACAAGCCACGACGATACCCATATTATTGATATGAATAATGTTCTTACTCTTTCTGAATCAAAAGATATAGAATCTATTATGATGCATAAAACTTTTATAACTCAAAGTCAACAGAATTATCAAATAAAATCTAAATTAGATAGAAAAATGGGTTATATAACCACTGTAAACGAAGCTAGAAAATTTTTAGAAATAATATATAACAAATCTACTAAAGAAACCTAATATATCCCTTTAACCTCCACAGAGTTATTCTACACATGTTTTGATACCTTGTCAAGTAGAGATTTAAATGTTATAATATCTACATAGTAGTGATAACTCTTATGGCAATGATTAAACCTATGGCAAAACGTAAGAGGTCAGAACACTACGTTAATAACAAAGAGTTTCTTGCCGCATTAATTAAGTATGCTGAAGATAAAGAAATTGCTTTATTGCAAGATAAGCCAAAACCTGTAATTCCAAGATATATCGGTGAGTGTTTTTTAAAGATTGCTACACATCTTTCTTATAAACCAAATTTTGTGAATTATATGTATAAAGATGATATGGTTTGTGATGGTATAGAAAATTGTGTACAATATATTCATAACTTTAATCCTGAGAAATCCAAGAATCCTTTTGCTTACTTTACACAGATCATTCATTATGCTTTTCTGAGACGTATTCAAAAAGAGAAAAAACAGTTAGAAATAAAAAATAAGATATTAGAAAGAACTGGTTATGAGCAAGTTTTTGAAAAGGATATTGACGATTATAACTTTTCCGATTATAATTCTATTAAAGATGCTGTGCATTCTAAATTGCGTAACTGATGAAAGTTGCAATTATAACAGACCAACACTTCGGGTGTCGTAAAAACTCTAAACTTTTTCACGATTATTTTTTAAAGTTTTATGAGGATGTTTTCTTTCCTACTCTTGAGAAAGAAGGTATCACTACGGTCATTGATATGGGTGATACCTTTGATAGTAGAAAGGGGATTGATTTTGCTGCATTGACATGGGCAAAGGATCATTATTTTGATCGTCTAAAACAGATGGGCATTACTGTCCATACAATTGTTGGTAATCATACAGCATATTATAAGAATACAAATGATATCAATGCAATAGATTTATTGTTGCGTGAGTATGATAATGTAAAAATATATGCAGAAACAACTTCTATTGAAGTAGGTGGATTAAATATTCTTCTTGTTCCTTGGATCAATAAGGAGAATGAAGAGATGAGTCATTCTTTAATTGAGAAATCAAGAGCTCCTGTATGTATGGGTCACTTGGAACTTGTTGGATTTAAAGTTCATCGTGGTTATGTTATGGATCATGGAACTCAAGCTTCTATATTTGATAAATTTAAAAAGACATTTTCTGGGCATTATCATACTAGATCTGATAATGAAAAAATATTTTATCTAGGAAATCCTTATGAAATGTACTGGAATGATTGTAATGATACAAGAGGATTTCATTTATTTGATACCGAGACTCTAGAACATACTCCTGTAAATAATCCTTATAGTATGTTTAAAGTTATATATTATGAAGATCATGACTATCAACTTTTTGATGCTAGTCAACTTGAAAATAAAATAGTTAAACTTGTAGTAAGAAAGAAAACGGATCAAGTTAAGTTTGAAAAATTTATTGATAAGTTGTATAGTGCTAATGTAGCAGAACTTAAAGTAGTAGAGAATTTTATTTCTGCAGAGGTAGAAGGGTTTGAAGCATTTGAATCTGAAGATACTCTCTCTATCCTTAATAGGTATATTGAGGAAGCAGAGATAGATCTTGATAAATCAAGAATACAAAAAATGATTCAAGGAGTTTATCAGGAGGCGTGTGAATTGATTTAATGTTCATACTCACCGTCGATGGGAAGGAAAAAGAAGGAGCCTATGCTGTAACAGGAGCAGATGGTGAACAAGTTCTTTATCTTTTTGAAGAAGAAGATGATGCAGTTAGATTTGCATATCAGTTAGAAGAAAGAGGTTATCCAGAGATGCATGTAATTGAAGTTGAAGATGATGTTATTGTAAGAACATGTGAAGTTCATAATTATAGATACTCCGTTATTACGGAAGATGATATTGTAATTCCTCCAGAAGAAGATGCTTTTATTTGAAAATATCCGTTGGAAAAACTTTCTTTCAACAGGTAATCATTATAGTGAAATAAAACTTGACAATTCATCAACTACTTTAATTGTAGGAACAAATGGTGCTGGTAAAAGCACTGTTCTTGATGCTCTAACTTTTGGTTTGTTTAATAAACCATTTCGTAAGATTAGTAAAGGTCAATTAGTTAATACTGCAAATGAAAAAGATTGTGTTGTAGAAGTAGAGTTTTCTATTGCTGATAGAGAATGGAAAGTTATACGAGGTATAAAACCTAATATATTTGAGATTTACAGTAATGGTGTATGTTTAGATCAGTTTTCCCATTCGGGAGATCAGCAAAAATGGTTAGAGCAGAATGTTCTTAAGATGAACTATAAGTCTTTTACTCAAATTGTTATTTTAGGTTCTAGTACATTTGTTCCTTTTATGCAATTGACTGCTACTAACAGAAGAGAAGTTATTGAAGATCTGTTGGATATTAAAATATTCTCATCGATGAATAATATAATTAAAGATAAGATTAAATTGATGAAAGATGAGGTTAGGACGTTAGATCTTAAAAGGGAATCTTTAAATGATAAAGTGGAGATGCAAACTAATTGGATTAAAGAATTAGAATCTCAAAGTAAAGGGAGAATAGAAGACAACAAACAAAAAATAACTAATCTATTTTCAGAGTGTGATGAGTATGTTTCTGAGAATGAAGCATTTGAAAATGATGTTCATGATCTAACTATAACTCAAGAAGTTGTAACAGGAGCTACAGGAAAGTTAGTTGAGTTGGGAATGCTCAGGGGAAAAATATCTAATAAAGTATCTACCATTACTAAAGAGCATAAGTTCTTTACGGATAACACGGTTTGCCCCACATGCGGCCAAGATATTCAAGAGGAGTTTAGAATAAATAAAATCAATGATGCTCAAGATAAAGCTAAGGAGTTGCAATCTGGTTATAAGGAACTAGAAGAGGCAATTAAAAAAGAGGAAGAACG
>VTLG01003323.1_pt1 | contig 10397 bp, 10 predicted proteins | sample 4694571 | NCBI WGS metagenome assembly VTLG01 (sample SAMN12604809, study PRJNA352737) | marine metagenome | biome: ENVO:00000447; feature: ENVO:00000209|ENVO:00000569|ENVO:01000036; material: ENVO:00002151; isolation source: viral sequences binned using virsorter ... | reverse complement strand
ATAACCAAAACTCTGTAGCTGATTAGCAAAAGGTGATAGGTTGCTTTTCTCAGGTATTGTTATCTTTTCTGAAAACTTAACATCTTTATAACTAGTATTTAAAAAAGTATTTAATTTGTTTTGAAATTCTTTACTTTCTATAACTTCTCTGCTTATTCGACTATTTTCAACATCAGAAAAACTATATCCTGTCGTTTCTTTAAATATTTTTTCTACAGCAAATCTTGTTCGTGGTTTTCTAGTGTCATCCCAACCTTTCCCAAAGTCAGATCCTTTGCTTAAAATGTAATTATAAACACCAAGATATAATAGAGTCTTTTCAGTTACTTCTGGTCTTTCTTTCTTAAATATATTCTGATTAGCTACACTTTGTTCTGTTGGTGGAGTAAAATCAATATTTAAATTTTCTGCTTCTTTTAAAATTTTGTTGTTAATATCATTATCTTCATTTATAAAATTAAAAGATTCATCACCAAAATAAGAGTTGTTAATTATATTTTCTTTATTAATAGTCTTATCCCAATCAAAAAAACTTTCTGTTTCTTTAAAAGTCTCATTATTAATATTAGGATCGATTTGTTTAAGGTTAGAATCTGTCATAATTTAGAACCACCCTTCCTTGATAGCACGATCAATAATCCTTAATACATTTTTATCATAATCTGGATTGGTTGCATAATCTTCAGCTTGTAGCATTTTTATTGCTTCTTGAATACTGTTTGCATTTACTATACCTTTCCTACTATAAGATTTAGTCGTAAAATCATCATTCCATTCTTTCTTGTATTGCATCATCATTGCTTTAATATTTTTAAATGTTTTAAAGTCTGCTTCTTCTACTTGTTCACCTTTACCTCTAAATTCGGTAGTCAGTTTTCTTTCAGACTCACCTCTTGCAACTTCTGAAGGTGTAGCTTGAAGACCTAAAAAGTTATTTTCTGCTGATTGAATTGAACCCCAACCTGTTTCTTCCATAGCTTGTGCAGCTACAAGTTCGGGATATTTAATACCTATTTCTTTGGCAATATTATAAATAACTTGGAAATTATGTTTTTCTCTAACAGGATTAAATGGGTGATCTTTCTCTGTAATTAATTTATTTACATCGAACTCAGGAGCATTTACTTTGTTTGGATCAGTAATACCTTCTGGAATTATTAAAACATCACCTATTTGAATTTGATCTGCTGTAAGTCCATTTGCTTTTTTAATAGCTTCAACAGAAGTATCTAAATCATTTGCAATGCCAGATAAAGTATCACCAGAACTTATATCTACTGTTGTGAAACCACCTTCAGTAAAAGCTCCTGGTTCTAGATTTTTTTTAGAAAACCCTTTCTTTAATAATTTAAAGAAGTTTTTCTCAGGTTCATCATCTTTGGTTTCTTCTTCTTTAATTTCTTCCTTTTTAATTTCTTCCTTTTTAATTTCTTTGTTTTTTGTTTCTGGTTCAATTACTGTTTCTATAAATTCTTCGTTATAGATTTTTTCTGCATCTTCAAACCTTAATCCGTAACTATCAACCAGATCCTGTATCCCTTTCTCTTTTTCGGTCTTAGGTTCAACGTCAAGTATATTACCAAAATCTTTCTTAATTCGCTCTAAATCTTTATTTTTAGCTCCACTTAGTTCTATTAAATCTTTATAATATTCGTTCTGTATCTCTCTAAATTTTTCTTCTCTATCTTGTGGTGTAAGACCAGGGACATAAACTTCATCTAAAAAGCGTCTGTCATAGAATGTTTTAATATTTAGATAAGGTTCTCTTTTATTTACTGTATCTGGCAACCATTCAGCCTGTCCATTCCCATCAATCTTTGTTATAAGTTTTATACCTTCCACATGAGTTCTTTGTATTTTAGTGTCGTAGCTAACGCTTTTTGCAGTAGAAGCATTTGCTCTGTCCCAAGATAATTTATATCTCTTTTCATCTTCTGGGGTCATCGTTATGCCAATTTGTTTTTTTATAAATTCAAGATCAGCAAACATTTGATCTCTGTTGTTTGCATAAAATTGTGTAGCGACTTTACGATCAAAGTCATTAAATAATTCATCTCTATCGGTAGCTACTATTTCTATAGTGTCAAAAATAAATTCTCTGTATTCTAAATTGTTTTCTAATATTTTTTCTGCGAGGCCAATATCATTTGGATTCTCATAGAGTGTTTTGTGTATTTTCTCTTTTTGTTTTTTATCATAAGTTTCTTTTTGAAATGTCTTCAGTTCGTTTTCTTTTTTTATTAAACCTATTTCAAAATTCAACATATCTTCGCCATACAAATCACCAACTACTCTTTGTTTATAAGAACCATCTTTTTGCAATTCTTTTGGTCCATATTTTAAATCTTTTACTAGATCAAGATATTTTGATGCTTCTGCATAGCCACCCTGATTATTTTCTCTATTAATGTTAAATATTCTGGCAGCCTGATCTTGAACAATTTTCAACATATTTTCACCCGACACATTTTCAGTCATGCCTAAACCATAAGTCTCTTCTATAAAATCTTGAATAGGACTTAGTGCTTGTTCTTTTGTTAATTTACCTTCATCAAATAAAGACCAATTAGTAAATATTGTTTCTCTAAGTTGATTGTTATTTCTTTTTATTTTAAATTCGCTGTTTTCTTTTAAGTGGGTATCGCCAACAGTTTCAAGAGTTTTTCTTACTTTTGTTGTGTAGAGATCAGCAATGATTGTAGGTCTTATTTTTGTCAAACCTTCTGTATTAATATTTAAAGCTTCCTGTTGAAATTGGTCATACTCAGGTGAATCAATATTAAAATTACTTATTGGTATTGATACTGTTTCACCATTTATTACTTTATTAATTGTGTAATTGTTATAAAGGTTTTTTATTTTTCTATCAGTACTTGCAGCAAGTAAGATTGCATCCTGTTTTTCATAGCCATATTGTGTAAAAATATTACCTCCAATTAATTGTCTAGCTTTTTCTTTGCCGTTTTTGTTTTTAATTTGATTAATAACTTTAGGTAAATCTTTTTTATTTTCCTCTAGTCTTATTTGAATACCTCTAGCCATCTCTTTCTTTTTTTCCTGTTCTAGTTTAGTACCAATAATTTTTTGTAATGCTGGATTTACAGAGGCTAAAGCAGATACAAGTTGTTCTGTATCAGTTTTAGGTTGAACACTAGGAGGTGCTACAAAAGTATCTACAGGACTTGCTGAAGATCTGAAGGTTGTGCTTTGAAAACTAGATGACATAATTTAAAGTCCTATCCTATAACTGTAGCTTTTGACCAATCGGTAAATCCAGTTGATCGGAAGGTAGGTATGCCTTCTATCATGGTCGAAGAATTACCTCCTATACTACCAAGACCTTCTGTAAGTCCAGCATAGGTTGAAAGACCTTGAACAGCAGTATTAAGCAGTACAGACCCAAGTGAAGGTATCTGGTTATATGCCTGGTTAATATTACTTGTTAATTGATTTCTTCTATTTAAGAACTGTGCTTCAGTACCTTCTATATTTCTTGTGTATTGTCTTGCCGCAGAATCCAATGTCTGATTTATAGATTCTCTGTAATTAGCAGCCTGTCTTTCCTGATCTTGTAATAACAAACCAACAGTCGTACCTGCACGTTCCGAAGCTACTACCTTGCTACTGGCTATAAGATTTTGTATATTTTTAGCAAATATATCCTGTGCTGAAGCCTTTTCTGTCTCTGACTTCTGTTCTGCTAATGCTTCTTGTTGTAATCTCTTTGCGTCTTCTGCTGATTGGTTTGCTATTAAAGAAGATTGAAAAGTTTGATTAGCTGCTGCCTGTGCAGCAGATCTCTGTGCAAGACCAGTGGCAGCAGTAAGACCTAGAGATCCAAGAAACAAATTACTGGCAGCACCACCTAAACCTAAAATACCTGGCCCAGCAGCAGCAAATACACACATTTAGGCGATCCTCAGAAATTCGTAGAATGGTTTATTCTGCATACCATACTGTTCGTGATATTGAATAAAGGTAAATCCAAGAGACTTTAACCACTTGATAGCAGAAGTATTCTCTGCATATACAAAATTATATAAGATTTTGTAAGATTTCAACAAGTTATCTACCCATTCTCGACCTTTTCTTATTAGTTGTATTTTATATTTTTTATTTTCAAATAACTTATCAGTAGCAACCATCCATATAACACCACCACTAACAACCCCACAAAGACCTATAGGTTGGTCATCATCATCAGCTATAGCCATGTTTACATTGCTACATATATAGCTGAACTGAAGGGCTTGTAGTGGTTCCTGTCCTGATTGATAGTAAGCTTCCAACTTATCTACTTCTCTCATATTGTTAGCTACATATCTAAGATCCTCTAAATTAGCTTTTCTTAAATATCCCATTACACTCTCCTACTTCTCATATGGAACATAGCTTCATATTCAGCACTTGATAATTGAGTAGGCAAGAACGTGTCGTTTTTAACATCTATATTCACTCTATCTGCTCTTGACATTATTGGCACTCTAAACGTACCTGTTTCTAAATTAATCTGTCCGATAGCAGATGAAGCAGCACCTAACAAACGACCAGTAAATTTATGGGTAGACGTATCTCTATTTTCTGGTGTTACTTCTACTTTAAAGAAACCTGTATCTTCAAACTTGATGTAAAAATGATGCAGTTGTAATCGACCACTTATATATTCACCCCCTGGTTGTCCACTTGTACCAGCAGTAAGTCTTTGAGAACTGAACCTATAGTGCATTTCATAAGGTTCACCAATAATAAATTTACTATTTCTATAATCTCCATTAGCTGTAATGGTGGATGTTGAACCATCAGTGGAGTTGGATGTTGTTATTACCTGTCCTGATTTTAGTGTTTTGGTATTACCCTGTGTATCAACAAAAGTACTTGTCTCTCCATCTGCTAAATACCTACCAACAACATTCATACTTGCTCTTAATCTATAAGGCAAAGTAAAGGTAGTTACATCAGTACCAGAGCTATATGCCACTGAGACACCTGTAGTAGCCTCTGTAACCTTGTGATCTAGGTGAAACTGAAATTCTGCATTAGCTTCTCTGAAATCAGTCTCAAACGGTATTTTCTCTAGTGTTACCTTGTTAGCTTCTTCCACTACAGCAAACAGATCAGTACCTATAAAATCTACATTTTTAAAAGACCTGTTGCTGTTGATAGTAAAGGTAAACCAACTATTTAGTATCTTTTCTCCCTGCCCACCATATAACCATCTGTTAATATACAACTTATTAGGATTATCTGTACCTAATAACACCAAGACATCTTGGTTATTGGATACTGCCATCTTAAAAATATTACTTGGTATCAGTCTTGGTACATGGATAGTAATATTAGCTGCATCTTTTATCTGTTCTCCCTGTGTTATATATTCTCTGATACCTGCAAAAGATCCTTTCTTGGTTAGGAAGTAAATAGAACTACCAGAACCTACAGGTTGTGCATCATCACTACTTTCAAATTCTGTTGCCACTATGACGTTAGCTGATTTAGGGGTAAGAGAATCTGATGATGATGTAAGTACAAACTGTGTCTGTTCTGAGAACAAGATCAACTGTTCTCCCATTGTTACTGCGTGTTTAAGAATAGCAACCTTTGTATGAGAGGCAGCTACATCTATCGGTTCGCTATCTAAGACTGATATGACAGTTTCTGGAAAGAAGTTAAAAAATTCTGATACACGACTAAGAATTACATTATCCCCTGCCAAGAATCCAAGTCTGTTTCTAAAGAAGAAAACATTATTAATCTTATTACCGATAAAAGAAGGATCTGGTGCTGATACAACATCACCTACTGTTCTTTCTCCCCATTTGGGTAATGTATAGTCAACACTAGATATGGTGTATGTATCACCATCTACCTTTGCAAATCTAAAATTACCATCTGCTTGTCTAATCAAGACATGTGGCATGGTTCCATAATCAAACTTAAATGTAATACCTGGCTCTAAAGTTTCTTCCCACTGCCCTTCTTCAAATGTACCTCCATTATTAGTAACAAACTTAACGTAGTAATTATCAAAATTAGTATCCTCATCTCCTTTTACCTCAACCACATAACCATTAGGTGACACTGTTGGTAGATCAGTAAATCTTTGTACTGAATCTTTAATAATGGTCATCTTGGCATCACCCTGAGTATCACTACCATCTATAGAAAAATTACTACCATCATTCTTTTTTATATGTAAGACAGGGCCATTACGAGCAATGGTAAAACCTGTCAATGCTGAATCTAAACTTGTCTTTAATGCTGTGGCTACGGTATCTGTGCTAAGTGGACTGTCACCACTAGTGTTTTTAGTAACAGTATTTCCATCAACCGTAATACTATATGTAGTGGTTGCAGTTGCTTGGTTAATAAAAACCACCGCTTGCGTATCAGTACCACTGCTAAGTGTGGTGTCCATTGCTGTTGCAATACTGGTATTAACAACAAATGTATAGTCAGCAATAGTTACAGTCTTTATTACACTTCTGGGATCTGAGGTATTTAAATATGTCGTGCCATCTGGTTTGTTTACTGTTTTTTCTGTTCCGTCTAACTCATATACCTTGACATTACCATTACTAAATATTGCTACATACTGTTCATTTGCATCTCTATTAATGGTTTGTATATGAACATTACCTAATGAAGAAGAGCTAAGTGCTGTTACATATCTTAACCCTGGTCGTTTTACAAGACCAATAACAGGGTTACTATCAGCATTGTCTTGTATATCAGCATGATCAGATTGCTTTGTAGCATCTGAAGACTGTGATACACCTCTTAACAATGTTGGTATAGCTCTTGATATAACACCCATAGTTATCTAATTAGTGCGTTTGCTGGGGAATAAGTATCAAAGACACTTGTTAATGAAGGATCTCCTCTAAGAAGGTTATGATCACCATTAGCTAAGTCTGTTTCCATCAGTATAGCTCTTGCTCTTACTTCGTCCTGTTGTGTGTAAGTTCTTAATCCATCATCACTTACTAATCTATCAACAAAGATACGAGCAGCTTTAATTGTTATATATCTCCTTGCAGGTTCTGGAATCTCATCAAAGGTTCTGAAATAGACCACAGTACAGATAAGATCTTCGTCAAACTCATACTTATTATTTAACCTGTCATATAGCTTCAGACCACGTTGTATCGCATCAATCGTAGTGTGATGATGAGTATTAGGATCAACTCTCAATACATCAGTTGAAAGGGCTACATGATCAGAAGCATCTCTGGTAAGAGTTACATCTATTTCAGTATTAAAAGACCAACCTTCAGATTGAACTTCTTTGTTTACTTCTGTAAGAGTTGATTGTGCTAGACGAGCATCAACAGGAAGTGTACCTGTAAGGCTGTTGATAGGAGCTTCTCCTATGGCAGCCAACATAATGTTGATACTTTCTAATTCAGTGGTTGCAGCTACAGTCATGGTTTAGTACTTTTTAAGTTTAAGTGATTCTCTACCACCCATTTTTTTCTTCTTTTTCTTAATGTTGTAAGCTTTTCCTTCTGGCATAATAATCTCCAAATAGTAGGAAAAGAGTACCCATTGCTGAGTACCCTTCGAGGTAAGTTAAGAAGCAGATAACTTGATTGTAGCTGCACACTCAGGACGGAGTATTCCGTGACCAAGAGCATACTTGGCAACCATCAATGTACCTTGATACATGATTCCGTAGTCAGAACCAGATATCTCAGTAGTCATATCCATAAGCTTTACAGTACCAACTGCTGACTTGTGGAAGACAAGACCGATAGTTTTGCTGTCATCACCTGAGTAGGTGTTGTTAGCTCCACTTGGGTTAGATCCTACGTTTGATTGAGGTACGTTGTTACTCATCATCACTGGAATACCAGCAATCTGTTGTATACGACCTGATGCAAATGAACCATTGCCACCTGGGTTGAAGTCAACATCTACAGTTCTTGTAGCTGATTCAGCTAACTTGTAGTACTCAGCAGGTGGTAACACACAGAAACGATCTGTTGGAGGGATGTCTCTTTCATCAAATGCCTGTGCGATGTCATAGATAGCTGCTGCTAACTCATCACCAGTTACGTTTGCTGAAGCAGTATTACCAGAAGCAAGAGTAGAAACTAATCCACCACTGCCACCTGTAAGTGTTGTTGAAGCTCTTGAAGCATTAGCAATTACCTTCGCTACGTTCTGATCATAGGTCTTAGCTAAAGCCTTACCTAATTCATCAGCGTATGTAGCTCTGACATCGTAATGATTCATAAGCTCGTCAAGATTGCTGACGAAAGCTTGTGATATTAAAAGATCATCAATAGAAACAATCTTTTCATTTGCCAAGATCTGGTTAGCACCAACTAATGGTGTACCTGGTGTATGGTATGCAGCAGTTGCAGCACCTGTAACAGGGAACTGTGCTGATTTACCAGAAGTAATAGTTCTGACAGAATGAAGCTGGTCGTTGAAAATGTTATTTCTAGCAAAAGCTGTAAGAACCTCACCAGAGAACACTTTCAGAAACAGAGCTTCAAAGTCTGTTCCAGAATTATTTACCAGACCTAGGCGTGAAACTGTGGCGTTAGCCATAATTTAAACTCCTTTGGATTGATTTAATTTTGAAAAACTTACTTCGCTTCTGTCCGTTCTCATTAGTGGTATCTGACGCATCAGGCACTTTTGATATTAAGATTTTTGCTTTGTATAGTTTATGCTGAACCGCAATTCCACTTGCGTAAAGCAAGAGCTTTGCGAGTTAACTTACCATCTTTCTTTAACGGTCCTTTTACTTTTGACATTCTTGCACAGAAAGATTTTCTTCTGTTTTTTTCTGTCTCGGTTAGACCTGTCGTTTTAGTAACAGGGGTTTGCAAGTTTCCACCTGTTGCTAGGTTGTATTTTCTACGACCAGAAGCAGTAAGACCACCTGTGGGGTCTTTATCCTTCTTAGTAAGAGATACCCCCTTCGACATAAAGGAAAGATAAGTAGTTATTTAAAATGTAACACGTTTATGCAATCTTTAAACTACTTCTATTATTTTTTTTCTTTGGAAACCCTGCTTTCATATTTGCATAAGCCTCATCTGTAATAGTACTTTTCTTTTTAGAACGACTAATGCCTTTCTTTTTTCTTTGATTGATGTTGTAGTAAAGACCTTTTTTCATAATTAACGACCAGTGTTAAATACATCACTACCACCTAAACGTCTTTGAACGTCTTCAGTGTATGTAACATCTTTACCGTAGCGTGGATCAGACATAGCAGTAACTACTTCTGCTGTTGATCTGTAAGGTGTAGGTCCACTTTGAGAAGCACGACCTGATACTAAGTTTGGTTCAACACCCATAGCGTTATTGTATTGAGAAAAAAGACCTTGTACTGCTAGTTTAATAGCAGTTGCATTTGCTGTTTCGGTTAAAGAATTAAACTCTTTAACTTCATTAGCAGGGAGATTTTCTATGGCCCATGCCACCATCTTACCGTAAGTTTCATCTCCACCGATAGAATCTTTAATGCCTTGTATCTGAGCAGTAGCTATATCTTCGCCAACAGCACTAGAAGTTCCTTTTAATCCATCAAGATAGGTGTCAATTACCTGTTTAGAGAAACCTGCTTTTTCTAACTTTGAATAATCATCATTATTAATTTCACCTGTTTCTGTAAACCTGTTAGAAATTTCCTGTGGATCAATACCAACTTCTTCTAATACATTTGCAAGACCATCACCATAAAATTCTTTTGCATTAAATTCTGGTTCAGTAGTCTCTGTTTCTTCTTCTGCCTTTGGTTGATCTTCTTTTGTTGACTGTCCTAACTTACCTTCCAGTTCTTTATAACTGGCAGCAAGATCTTCTACTGATTTAAACTTACCTAGTATTAGACCGTTTTCATCAGTTTCATTTTTAGCTAAAGTTTGTAGGTCTTCAGCAGACATTGGTGGTGTCTCTGTGACATTTACCTGGGATGAAGTCATAAAATTTTGTTAATTAAAAGTAATTGTACGACCATTTTTAGTTTTGACCACCTTTGGTTCTGTTGGGGTAGGTTCATCGTTTACACCAAGTTTGCTAACTACTGCTTGTGCAGGTACAAACTTACCGTTCTCATCTCTTTTACGAGAACTAGACTTCTTGGTTGGCATTAGCTTCCTCCGTAAGTTGTTGTGCTTGTGCGTTGTTTTTAGGATCAAGAAGTGGTGATCCAAGAGCAGCAGGTCCAAGACTTTGAATAAGCTGTTGCTGTTGCAAGGCTTGTTGTTCTGCTTGAATTTCTTCCTGTGTCTTTACTAGGTTAGCAGTATCTATCCCAATTGAATTTGCTAGTCGTTTTATGGCTTCATCCACGTTCATGTATTGACGCATAATATCTGGACCTAAAGCTTGACTGACTGTGCCAATAAACTCAACAAGCTTATTACGATCATTACCCC
>VTLG01000435.1_pt1 | contig 10397 bp, 6 predicted proteins | sample 4694571 | NCBI WGS metagenome assembly VTLG01 (sample SAMN12604809, study PRJNA352737) | marine metagenome | biome: ENVO:00000447; feature: ENVO:00000209|ENVO:00000569|ENVO:01000036; material: ENVO:00002151; isolation source: viral sequences binned using virsorter ... | reverse complement strand
ATATCAGGTTCTGACTACGGAATTATGTATCAAGGTACATTAATGGTTGCTAAGTATGCTCTAGGTCACGGTATCCTCCGTCCTGAGTGTGCAGCTACTATCAAGTTATCTTCTACTTAACTTACCTCAAAGAGTACTCAGCAATGGGTACTCTTTTTCTTACTATTTAAAACTATGGCTTATCACACTAAAGGCACTAAAAAATCTACTACTAAAAAAAGTAGTAAAGGTACTAAAAAAGGTTATTAAATATGGAACATAGTAGAGATTCTTTAAAGATTAAAAAATCTAAAAAGAAAAAGAAGAAAACACCAAGTAAAAAATTTCTTGAATTTTTAAGAAAAAAGTATGATGATGAAAAAGAAGTAAGTAAATTTGGTGTTATTTCTAAAGGAAGGAAGGCTAGAGAAGAAGCCTTAAAAATGCTTAACCAGTATTAATTATGTCTGTTGCTGCAACCACTGAATTAGAAGCCGTCAACATTATGTTGGCTGCTATAGGAGAATCTCCTATAAATAGCTTGACAGGTACTTTACCAGTTGATGCTCGTCTTGCTCAATCAACCCTTACTGAAACAAATAAAGATGTGCAGAGCGAAGGGTGGAGTTTCAATACAGAGATAGATGTTACGTTAACTAGAGATTCTTTAACTAAACATATATCATTATCAACTGATGTATTAAGAGTTGATCCTAATATTCATCAACATCCAAGTGTTGATGCGATTCAACGTGCATTAAAACTTTATGACAGGTTAAATAATAAATATGAATTTGATGAAGATCTTATTTGTACTATTGTTTACTTAAGAACTTTTTCTGAAATACCAGAGCCAGCAAGAAGATATATCATAATAAAAGCTGCAAGAGTTTTTGTTGATAGGTTAGTAAGTGATCAAGGTTTGAGAACTTATACGCAGCAAGACGAAACTAGAGCAAGAGCTATACTAATGGAAACTGATTTATGTAATGCTGATCATAATGTATTAAGAGGTGATCCTTCTTTAACAAGTGTCTTTGATACTTATTCACCAGCAAACGCAATCATTAGGTAATTATGGGTCTTGTATCAAGGTCAATTCCAACTTTATTAAGAGGAGTCTCACAAGCTTCTGAATCTACAAAACAACCTGACCATGCTGACATACAGGATAATGCTAATAGCGATCCTGTATTAGGTCTTACAAAGCGTTCTGGTAGTCAATACGTCAGTAAGTTAATTGCAACAGGAGCATTGATAGGTGATAGTCATGTCAGAATGATTAATAGAGATCTTACTGAAAGATATGTAGCAGTAATAAGTTCTACAACTTTAAGAGTTTTTGAATTAGATGGTACAGAACTTACCGTAGATACTCCAGATGGAGTAGGTTATTTGAATTGTACAAATGCTAGATTACAGATTAAAACAATTACAGTTGCTGATTTTACTTTTCTTGTAAATACAAATATTACTACATCAATGGATTCAACATTGTCTCCAGGAAATATAAACCAAGCTATTGTTTTTTTTAATAGAGTTACAGATCAGACTACTTATTCAGTAACTGTAGATGGAGTTACAGCTTCACACAATACATCTAATGACAATCCTCTCAGTACTGCTACAGTTGCAACTCAAATAAGAACAGGTTTATTAGCTGGATTAAGTGGATTTACAATTAATCAAAATGGTCCAGTTTTACATATATTTAAAAGTAATAACACAAACTTTTCAATACAGTCTTCTGATACACAAGGTAATTCACAAATAACAACTGTAAAAAATACAGTTCAACAGTTTACTGATTTACCACCCATCTCTCCGAATGGAATGGTAGTTGAAGTGAAAGGTGATGAATCTACAAACTTTGATAATTATTACGTTAAGTTTGTCACTAACAATGGTGGTGCTTTTGAAGAAGGTCAATGGGAAGAATCAGTAGAAGCAGGTATTAATATTAGATTTGATTACGATACAATGCCACATGTATTGATACGAAAAGCTGATGGTAATTTTATATTTGCAAGAGTTGATGGGGGAACTTATACAGCAAGCGGTCAAACATTTACTTTACCAAGATGGGGAGATCGACTAGTTGGAGATTTAGAATCAGCACCAGACCCATCATTTATTGGTTCAAAAATAAATAATGTTTTCTTTTTTAGAAACAGGTTAGGTTTTTTAGCTGATGACAATGTAATTTTATCAAGTGTAGGTGATTTCTTTAATTTCTTTCCAGAGACTGTTTTGTCTGTAGTAGATAGTGATCCGATTGACGTAGCAGCTTCACATACTAAAGTCTCAATTTTAAAATTTGCTGTAAATATGGGTGAAAAATTAATATTATTTTCTGATCAAACACAATTTGTTTTATCATCATCATCTGATACATTGACACCAAAAACAGCTAACGTAGTTGTATCAACAGAGTTTGAATCAACAGATGAAGGTGCTGCTCCTGTAGGTTCTGGTAGCTCTATTTATTACCTAACAAAAAAAGGTAATTTTGCAGGTGTTAGAGAATACATTACACAAACGAATGTAAATGTAAGAGATGCTTCTAATATTACTATTCATATTCCTAGACTTATTCCAAGTGATATTTTTAAAGTTGCTGTTTCTAGTAATGAAGACGTATTGGTTTTATTAGGAGCAACAAACCCAAATGTTCTTTATATTAATAGATGGTTATACGGACCTAGATCAGAAAAAATATTAAATGCGTGGTTTACATATACTATGGATTCAAGTAAAGAAATTAAAAATATAGATTTTATTGGTACTGATTTATTTATAGTTACTGATCGTTCTCCGTCATTTATTGATCTTGGAGCAGAAGTTCTTTTAGAAAAAATACCTTTCGAATCGAATTTTAAAGAACCTAACGCTGATTTTGAATTTCATTTAGATCGTAAAATTACAGAAGCAACTACTGGAGTTTCTGTTGCTTATAACAGCACAACTAAGGTTTCTACTATTACTGTGCCATATAAATTACATGCCAAAATGGAAGTCATAGGAAGGTTTTTATCAAGCGTAGAAACAAGCACTTTTGTTGATAATGTAGGAGCTACTCAAACATTAAAGCCTGGACAGAAGTTAACATCTACAAATTTAATAGATGGAACAACATCAACAATTACTATTGCAGATAAAGACGTAAGAAATAGTAAATTCATAATTGGTGAACCTTATGAAATGCACTATAGGTTTTCATCACAACGTCTTACAGAAGCATCAGGAGGACAAAAAACTGGTGAAATTATTAGTGGTCGTTTACAACTAAAACATTTTTATATTAAGTTTGAAAACACTGGATTTTTTAAAGTAGAGGTTACACCAGATCATAATCTTACTTCAACACAAGAATTTACTGGTCGTTTTCTTGGTGCTGCATCTTCTTCTATTGGTACAGTATCTTTAGAGACAGGAACATTTAAAGTTCCAGTTATGAGTAGAGCAGATAGAGTTACAATAGATGTGAAAAACAATACTTTTTTACCAACAATCTTATCAAGTGCTGAATATGAAGCTATGTTCCATATGAGGTCAAGACGTATTTGATGGGGTATTTAAGAAAATCTAAATTAAGTGATCTTAATCATGTTGCAAAAAACATGAGAACTATGGATCAAATGGAAGCTTATTATCAAACAGGAAAACAACCAGAAGAAGCGTTGAGATTATCTTATTTATATGGTCAAACAAACATGGCTATAGCTGATGATAATGATAATCCTATAGGCTTATGTGGTGTTATTTCTGATGGATGTATATGGATGGTAGCAACTGATGAGTTGTTTACTAATAAAAAATATAAAATACAATTAATAAGAGAAGGGAGGAAATGGGTTAATAACCTATTGAAAAGTTATGATTTGCTATACAATATGGTATATGCAGAGAACCATTCTGCTATAAAATGGTTAAAAGCTCTTGGGTTTACTTTTATTAGCTATCACGAGGAATACGGACAGGAAAGTAAGCCATTCTATGAATTTCTGAGGATCTCTTAAATGTGTGTCGCAGCAATACCAGCTATAGGAGGATTGGCATCAGGAGCGCAATCGGGATTATTTCTTGCAGGTTTAGGAATACAAGGAGCGCAGATGATAGCTGGAAACAGAGCAGCAAGTCGAGCAGCACGTTATCAATATGAAGCAGCAAGAAGATCAGCACTATCAGCAGAACAAGCATTTGCACAACAACAAGAAGGTTTAGCAGCAAACCTAAAAGAAACAAGAGCAGCTAAAGCACAAGAAAGATTAGCAGCCTCAGTACAAGGATTACAAGCAAGAGGTGCTATTGCAGCTACAGAAGGATTAAGTGGTCGTACTGCACAGCTATTATCAATGGATGCTGGAAGACAGGCAGCTAATTTAAGAAATCGTATAAATCAAACAATGCAATCAGCAGAAGGTCAATTTAGACGAAATGCTTTAGGTTTACAAGCTGAAAGAGATAGCAGATTAAATGCTGCTACAGATATGCAAAACCAAGCTTATGCAACTGCTAGGGCAAATACAAGTAGCATCTTTGACTTCTTAGGTGCTGGTGTCAGATCTTACACAAACTTAATAGGCAATCCAGCTTTTAGAACTATTGGAGAATAAATAACATATGACTTCTAGTTACCAAAGCACAGCCTTTCAATCTTCAGCAAGACCTGTTGATACCTTTGTTAGACAAAGCACTGTACCTCTTATAGAAGATGATGGGTTTACTCAGCTAACAAAAGCTTTATCAGCAGTAAATCCAGTGCTTGACTTTTATATGAAAAAAACTATTGAAGATGAACAAGCAGAAGGTATGGATATTGCTTTTGAAGAAGCAAAAACTGGTTTAAGAAAAGTTGTAACAGATGTTAGAAAAAAAAATGGAGATGAGGCGGCAAGGCAATTAGTCGGTGGTAGTATTTTTGCAGATAGAGCTTATCAAAAAACTAAAGCAAATTTATTAGGAGGTAGTGCTTCTAGAAATATACAAAGTCTGTATGAAACATATACAGTGCCACAAATGAAAAATGGAGAAGAAATTCAAGTACCTATTTATAACTTTTCAGTAGATTCAGATGAATATCAACAATTTTTACAAGAAGCATCAAGAGTAGATGAGTCAGCTTTACAAGGAATAAACAGTAGATATGTTAATGAATTTTATTTTCCTCAACAACAGAGAGCTATATCATCAATAACAAGTAAACATATTAAACAAAATAATGAATACAAATATGAAAGAACTAAAAACCTAGCATTGCCTACAGTATTCGATAATTTACAGCCATACATTAATGGAGAGAAAGATGAATCTTTGCAAAAAGTTAATGATTATATTGAGGAAAATGTAATTTTAGGATTGCCAGGTGATAAACAATTAAAATTTTTTAATACATTATTAGATGTTGGTGAAAGTGCTATTTCAAGACAGTATTCTATAACAGGCAAAACATCTGATATTGATACAGCTATTGAATATTTAGGTAATTTTAATTATGGGCCTGGTGGAACTACAAAACTTAAAAGTCATCCAGAGTTTGAAACGAAATTCTTAAAGTTAAAAAATGATTTAAATGATCAAAAAGATAAAGATCAAAAAAGACAACTAGAAAAAATTCAAGCTGTTGAAAACAAAACAATAGAAACAATTATCCAAAAATACCCTGACGATCCAGCAGCAGCAGAAGCTCTACTAAATGCTTTTCCTTTTAGAAAGCAAAAAATATTAGAAACTGTAGAGATATTTGAAACTGACAGAACATCACGTTATAGAGAATTGCAATTAGATGTTGGTGCAGGTTTGTATTCAAGTAGACCTGACGAAGCTCAAGAAGAACTAAGACAAATTTATGAAAGTCATGGTGGATCTGCCACAGAAGAGGATGACACAAATTATAGGCAAACATTGTCTATCATACAAAATTATAAAAAAGCTCAAACAGTAAACTTTACATCAAGAACTACTAAAACAGTATCTGCTGGAAATCGCAGAGCAGGTGCAAAAGTTGATGCAAATGGTTTCTCTTATTACCCAGAAGACATAGAAGAAAGAGCTTCTGCTATTGAAGAGTTAAATCTTCAATTTAGTAGAGATGTTACAGATCAAATAGACAATGCAATAGGATTATCAAACACTGAAAAAGAACAGTTATATAGACAATTAGAAGATGCTTATTACAGAGAAATAGACGTTTTAGTTGCAGGTGGAGAAAAAGAATTTGAAAGACGCTTAGAGATACAAGCTTTAGTAGATGACTCAGGTTTTACTACAGAGCAAGTAGAGTTGTTCTTAAGTGGTGAAGGTAATGAAATGATTTTTGAACCAACCACTTCTAATGTAGAACCAACAGAAAATGAAACCATAAATGAACCTGGTGGTACAAATAGAAGTTTTTTTGATTTCTTTAGAAAAACTAATCAATCAAGTAATATTCTTAACAACATTGGTGACATTGCAAATCAAATTATTTCTCCCCCTGTATCAGCAGAGCCTTTAACAGATCAACCTTTTCCTGATTTCGGAGGATTAGCAGAATTAGTTAGAGGTGGAGAATCAGCAGGTAGTGGTTTGTATAACGCATATAACGGTGGCACAACTGACTCAGCAGGGGAAATGGATATAACAAGCAAGACAATAGCAGAGATGGAACAGATGCAAGCTAATGATGAAGTGTTTGCTGTAGGTGCTTATCAATTTACTCCTGGTGTTTTAAGAGAAGCAAGAATTTATTCTGGTATTGATAAAGAAACTGTTATGACACCAGCAGTACAAGATAGGCTTTTTTGGGGTATGTTGTTAAGTGGTAGAAAACGACCAGCATTATCAGCTTACTTACTTGGGGAAAGTGATGACTTGCAAGCAGCACATGAAGATTTAGCTTTAGAATTTGCTGCAATACAAGGACCAGATGGTAAAGGAATGTATGATAATGACAAGGCTGGAAATTATGCCACAATAGATGCAATGACAGTTAGACAAACTTTAATTAACGCCCGCAACCTTTTAATGAACAGGTAGTATGACTGATTCAAACTTAATTAGAGAAGATGAAAATACAGTACCAGAAGGTGCTTTTGGTATAGGATCTAAAAAGACTGATGACTTTACAAAAAACGAAGAACTAAGAAATACAGGTATAAAAGACGTTCCAAAAATGATTTTAAGTGGTCTTAAAAATCAAACAGGAGCTATTGTTCTTCCTCAACAAATTGATGATAAAGCTATTGAAAAAGCTACTATAGATGGAAAAGATGTGGAAACAGCAGGTAAAATTGCAATAGGAGCTGCAACTGGTGTACCTGCATTTATTAATGGAATAGCTGACACAGGTAAGGGGATTTATGATTATGTACAAGGCAAGCCATATACTGAAACATCTATATTTGATTTAAGTGAAGTTGATGAACAATATGGTGGAAATCTTGCTTATGAATTACCAAAAGTATTTGTACAATTTTTAATACCTTTTGGTGCTATAGGTAAAGGTTCAAAAGCTGTTGGCCTTACGAGCAATTTAGTTAAAAGTAAAAAAGCTAAAATAACTTTTGATGCTTTAAAAAATCCAATACAAGCTGGTCTTGCTGAAACAATAGCCTTTAAACCAACAGAGGCTAATTTTTATAATTTATTTGATCCTTTAATTGCAAAATTCCCTAGTTTAAGTACTCCAATTTATGAGTATCTTCGTGCGCCTACAGAATCAGAAGACATTAATTTTGCTGGTAATAAAATCAGTCAGTTCTTGGCAGGTGTTTTAAATCCTATTGATATTGCATTAACAGGAAGAGAAATTTCTAAAGGTGTAAAAGGTATTAAAAAATCTGATCAAATTATCAACAATGTTAAAAGTCAGTTAGATGCAGTAAAAAGTGATAAACAGTTAAATGAAAAAATTATAAATGAACTAAACAAAAGAGACAGTATTGAAGTAGAAAAGATATTACCTGGTAATGCTGACGATATAAATGTAACAAAAATAAAAAAATTAGAAAACAAAATTATTAAAAAGAAAACAAAGAAAAGAAGAAAACAAAACCAAGTTGGTGGTGATCCTAATATCACTCCCAATCAAATTAATCCAGAACAAATTGCTACGTCACAAAATAATGCAGAAGCTGTTTTTGCAAGAGCAAGAGCAATAAAACAAACAGGTGCTTACTCTGCTGTTAAAAGTCGAAAAGACACTATAGAAGGTGGTATTAGATTACTTGCAAACACACCTAAACTTAAAGAATACGCAGAAGCCTATGCTGCTATGTATAACAAAGTTCCTACTGATGAATTGACATATGCTTTAGCAGAAAAGATTACATATACTACTCAACAGATGGCTGAAGTAAATCAAAAGCTTATTAATTCAATACAAGTAACAAAAGATTTTAATGTAATTGAACAGGATATAGATTCATTGCTTACTACTTTTGATGAATTAGATGATTGGTTACGACTTGGAATACCTTTAAGAACTGAACCTGCAAGAGCTTTGAGTGCAATGCAAATTCCAACAACAGGTTTAAGCCCTCAACAATTAGCAGAATTATCACCTGCTGAAAGATTTAAAATGAGTAGATTAAATCAACCAGACATAACTCTTTCTTCTGCTGATGATTTGCAATTAAGAGGTGAAGAGTTAAGAAAAAAATTATTAGATGCTTTTGAAGAAGCCAAAACAACAGGTGATTTTACAAAACTAAATAAATTAACAAATACTATTAAAAGAACAGAAGGTAAAGTTGAGAAATTACAAAATCTTTATAAAACTGGTGCATTTCATAGGATTTTAGAAAAAGTAGACCCATTTACGAGGGTATTTAATGAAATTAGAATCAATGCTATGCTGTCTGCTCCTGGCACTCAAGAAATAAATCTTGTTTCAGGATTAGCAGAATCAATGCAAAGTGCTTTTGAATTAGGTTTAGGTGCGACAAATAAAACAGAACGTGATGCTGCTATGCAATATATCATTGGTTTGACAAGTGATTTTAATTTTTCTCTCAAAGCTTGGAAACAATCATGGGATTTGGAAGATAATTTTGTAAACCCAGGCTCTATTAAGGCTGATTATGGTGATAGGTTTGCTGTTTCAATGTCAGGTGATTCTTTAACTGCTAAATGGGTCAATAGATTAGGTAAAAATGTTATAAGAGTTCCAAGTCGTTTAATGACTGCTAATGATGCACTTATTCAAAGTAGAAATATTATTGGGTCATCTCATTACTTAGCATATATGGAAGCTACTAAAAAGGGTCTAAAAGGTCAAGCTAAAACAGATTTTATAAAAGAAAGTATAGATAAAGTTATCAAAACTTTTTCTACAGGTAGTACAAAAAATCTCACACGAACTCAACAAAGAATATTAAAAAATGCAAAACAATTTGGCAGAAGATCCACATACACAGAAGATATTAGAACTGATGGTATTTTGATAGGTAAAACAGCACAAGCTTTAAATCAATTTGCTAATCAAGTTCCTATAGCACGATCATTTATGTCTTTTGTAAGGACTCCAAATAATATTTTTAAAAGACAACTAAGAAGAACTCCATTATTAAATGATGCTTTAGCTGAAGTTGCTAATGATTTAAACAGTTTAGATCCAATAGTGAGACAACAAACTAGAGGTCAACTTAGGTTTAGTAAAGGTGCAGCAGCAGTTTTCTTGGGATTAGCGTACAACAAATTTAGTGAAGATGCAGATGTTCATTTAACAGGAAGTGGACCAAATTTATTCAATGCAGATAGTAGAAATGAATTTAAAAATAAATGGAATAACAAATGGCGACCATATAGCATTGGATATGCAAAGAAAGATCCAGACGGTAATTATATTTATGGAGAGGATGGGAAAAAAGTATTTGACTATTATTCATATCAAAGGTTTGATCCTTTATCTGGTTGGATTGGTTTGATGACTGATTTTTCAAGAATAAGCGGAAGTTTAACTCAAGGCGAAACAGATGATTTTGTCTCACGATATTTATATGCTTTTACTCGTAATATCTTTGATCGTTCTTATTTATCTGATCTAAGAGATTTTGCAATATTTTCAAGCGATCCATCAAGAGGTCGTAGCTTTTTTACTGATATAGCAACTGGTGTAGTACCGAATATTGTTGTGCAGGGTAATAGATTACCTGGAGATATTCTTGACATGATGGGAATACCAAAAGAAGAAACAGAGGCATTTGATGTAAGAAGAGATACTAAGGTTCGAGCAGGTGATGAATTGTTTGGAGTTAAAGCTGCTGACAATGAAATACTAAAAGAATTAAGAGAATTATTAAATAAATTGTCCGAAAAAGTACCAGGATATAGTATGAATTTGCCTCCTGTAGAACAACATATTACTGGAGATTTTATAACATTTCCAGAAAAAGTTGGTCCTGACCTTGTAAGTTGGATGGCAAAAAGTGAAACAA
>VTLG01010320.1_pt1 | contig 10398 bp, 12 predicted proteins | sample 4694571 | NCBI WGS metagenome assembly VTLG01 (sample SAMN12604809, study PRJNA352737) | marine metagenome | biome: ENVO:00000447; feature: ENVO:00000209|ENVO:00000569|ENVO:01000036; material: ENVO:00002151; isolation source: viral sequences binned using virsorter ... | reverse complement strand
TAAAAGCCCAGAACCTCCATCAACAGTTCACGGTGTTGTTGTATCTGTAAATAGTCAGGATAAAGAAGCTACTATGCAGGTTTGGGCAATAATGGAAGATGGCTCACATAAGAGAACAGATAGAAGAGTCACAATGCCTATTTCTAGCCTTAGAATCATATCTGATATAACTAAATAAATCTAGTAAAAGTAGTCGTTAAGAATTAAGGTCTACTGATAGAATTAATATGAAATTGGCAATTTTATATATTTAGGAGTTTAAGTGTCAGATAATTTTGATATCAAGTCAATCGACTTGGAGATAAAGAATGACGAAAAAGGCGAAGTCGCTGCCGTCTTTTCGATATTCGATAAAGTAGATTCAGATGGCGACATTGTAAAAGCAGGCTCAATCAAATCAGGTTTTAAATCCGGTGATGTGCCTATGGTATGGGCTCATAAGTGGGATATGCCAATTGGTAAAGGTCAAATAGAACAAGACGATGATAAAGCGACTTTCAAAGGTCAGTTCTTTATGGATACAGAATCTGGTAAAGAAGCTTACAACTTAGTAAAGGCTATGGGTGAATTACAACAATGGTCTTTCGGTTTTAAAGTTGATGATTCTGAATACGGTAAATTTAAAAAAGACGGTTCTGATGAAGAAGAAGATGTTAGATTTCTTAAAGGTCTAACTGTCTATGAAGTATCACCAGTACTTGTTGGAGCTAATCAAGAAACATACACAATGGCTATTAAATCTAATACAGAGTTATTAGAGGAATTGACAGATTCTAAAACAGTCTTAAGTACAGAAAGTATGAATCAACCAGATCCTAAAGAGGAAGAAGTTGAAGAAGCTCCTGCAGAAGAAGAAACTATAGACGATGTTGATACTGAGTTTGAAGAAGTAGCAGAAGATGCTGAAGCAGAAGATGCTGAAGCAGAAGAGATTGCTGAAGAAACTGCTGAAGAAGAAGAAAAGGATCTAAAAGTTTCAGAAGAGGTCAATAGGACTTTTTCAGAAGAGGTCAAAGATGTGCTTGCTGCATTAGAGAACCTTATAACAAGGGCGAAAGCAATTTCGTCCCTCCGTGAAAAAGACGGTAGAAAATTAGGCGCAAAAGCTACTGAAGCACTTCGCACGGTTCAGGACGATCTCAGCGATGCTTGGGCTGAATTAGATTCATTTGTCGATGAGTTCGGTGATGAAGAAGTTTCAGAGTCAGAAGTAGACGAGCAACCAACTGACGAAGGTGAAGTCGATGAGAATAACGGTGTAGTTGACGAAGCCATCGATGTTGAAGTCGAAGAAGAAATTCAAGACGAAAACAGTTCTGAGGAAGAAGAAGCTGAAGAGACTCCTGTTTCCGAAGCATCCGAAGAATCAGAGGATAACAGCGAATCAGCTGACGAAGAATTTGACGCAGAATGGGTCGAAGGTCAAAGGCTTATAGCCGAGACTGTAGACATAGAAGTATAAGTAATAGTTATCATAGGAGATAATAGTGAGTAAAGTAGACGAACTTAAACAAGATATCGTTAAAACTCGTGAAGATCTTAAAGCTATATTCGAAGGTGCAGACGAAAACGGCAAATATACTGCTGACCAAAAAGAAAGTATTGCAAAAGCTAATACACTTTTAGCAGAGCAAGTCGATGATCTCAAACTCGAAGAAGCTAAAGAAAAAAACGAGAAAGCTTTAGAGGTTGAAAATGAGCCTGTTAACACTATACCTAATCCAATGCCTGAGCAAAAAGGACCACAATCTATTGGGGAACAATTTGCAAATTCTGATGCTTATAAAGCATATACAGAAAAAGGCGTTAAAGGTGTAGATTCACACGCAGAATTTAAAACAACCTTAAACACAACCGGTTATCCACCTGAGAGCTTAAGAGCTCCGGGAATATTGGAGACTGCGTTGAGAGATCCAGATAGCGTTATTGGATTGTTTGATCAAATCAACACAACTCAAAATGCATATGTGTATCTTGAAGAGACAACTTTCACAAACAATGCAGGTGAAATTGCAGAATCTGGAGACATTAGCTCAGCTAACGAATCCGCACTTGCATTTACAGAGAAGACAGAGTCAATCAGAAAGATTGCTACTTTCTTACCTGTAACAGATGAGTTACTCGCTGATGTTGCTGGAATCCAAGGATATGTCAACTCAAGACTATCAACAATGATGAAATTGAGACTAGACAATCAGCTTATGGACGGTGACGGAAGTGCTCCTAATTTAACTGGTGTATTAAACAAATCAGGAATTAATTCCTTTCAATTTGGTTCATACTCAGGAGAATTAGGTAGACTCGGACAAATTTATCAAGCAATAACAGAAATCAGAAAAGATGCATTTGTTGAAGCAGACGCTGTAATTATGCATCCTGAAGACTGGTATCAAATTGTAACTGGCGTAACAGATGTAGCTACTACAACATCTGGTGCTGCTGCCAAAAACCCATTATTTGTGGTTGCTGGTGGATTCGGTGCTGATGTTGCTCCAAAAATTTGGGGACTAAATGTAGTACCATCTACAGTTGTTAATGCTGGAACAATGTTAGTTGGTAAATTCGGTGGCGGAGACGCTGCACAAGTTATTATGAGAGAAGGCGTAGACCTTGCTGTTTCCGACAGCCATAGTGACTTTTTTGCAAAAAATCAATTGGCAATTAGATTGACAATGAGATTAGGTTTTGCAATTTATAAACCAACTGCATTCTGTAAAATAACACAGATGTAATTATTGTTTTAAAGGGCGGATTTATATTCGCCCTTTAAGCAAGAGGAGAACTATGAACAATCAAAATAAAAAAAATCAATTAGAAATGTTTGGACTTAAAGTTAGAGATGCAGAATTTTTCAAACAATCTGAAGAAATCTTAAAAAATTTTATTATAAAAGAACCTAAAAAAACTAAAGTTTCTAAAGAAGAAAAGGATGAGAAAAAGGATTCTGAGGTAGAATAGATTTATGTACACAATACCAGAAAAAAATATTTGGAAGCTCCCTGATGGTAAAATCTGGGAAGGCGTATCTGCAGACTTACCTAATAGTCAAGCAGACTTAATTGCTAAAGCTGGACACGAGTATCCAACCGAATGGCTCAAAGAGCAAGGTTGGGGAAAGAAAGCTCCTGCTAAAAAAGCAGAGCCTAAAGCTGCTCCAAAAAAATCAGTAGAAAATAAAGCTGTAAAGCCAAAAGATACAGAAGATAAGTAAGGAGTCCTAATGGCTCTTTGCACAGTTTCTGATGTAGAAGCAATAGGTCAACTAGATTATGAATCTGGCTTGGAAACTGATATCACAAACGTATTTATTCCATACGTAGACTCAGCAATTAAAAGATTCTTAGGTTATGATATTGAATATAATGCATCAATTACAGAAAAATTTGACGGTCGTGAAAGAACACATTTATTTTTAAAAGTTGTACCAGTAGTTTCAATTACATCAGTAACAGAAGACGGCTTTACTTTAACTCAAGGAAATGATAAAGATTATGTTGCTTTTCTAGAAGAAGGTTATTTAGTAAAAACAGGTAAAGCTAGATGGTCAGATGCTCTTATGCAAAACATCACTGTTGTTTATGCAGGTGGTTTTCAAACAATTCCAGATGTAATAAAATATACTTCTGCAAGAGCCGTAACAAGATTAGTTAATAGTGCATTACAATTATCATCACAACAGCCTAAAGCAGAAATAAAATCACACAAAAGTGATACATCAGGTAATGACGGTAATTTTTATTCTGTACAAAGTGAAAGTATTGGAGACTTAAGTCTTGCCTACGGAGATCCTTTGAACGCTCCATTAGGACCTGCTCTTACTGCATTTGACATTACAGCTCTAATGCCTTATAAAAGAATATTTTTCGAGTAAGTAATTAGGAGGAGGAATGCCTAATAGAATAGCACCAACAGTAGAAGAAGCTAGAGAATTATTTTTAAAAGATCCACATAAAAAATTATCTTTATGGGCTAAAGAGTGGGGTGTTTCAGATGAACGAGTTAGACAATTAAGAGAACAAGCAGGTGTAGCACCTAGGTCAGCTTACAATTCAGAAATAGCTCAAATAGTTTTAGATAGAATTGCAGAAGGTAAAGGTTCTCTTACAACATCAAAAACTTATGATGAACTTCCTATAGGTTACGAGAGATTTAAAGCTTGGATGAAAGATATGCCAGAGCTTGTAGAAAGAGTAAATGAAGCAAAAGCAGAAGCAGAAAAATTATCTTGGAATCCTACTTGGAAAAAATGTTTACAATGTCAAGAAGAAAAAGATATACTTGAATTTGAAAAATCACAAAAATATAAAAGTGGATACACACAATACTGTAAAGAGTGTTTAGTTGGTCTAAGAGAAGCTACACATAGGTATAAAGAAACAATAAAGTCAGAAGAAAACAGTAAAGTTTGTTTAGTTTGTCAGAAAGACAAGCCACTAAATAAATATAATAAATCTAAAAGAGATAAAAACAAAAGAGAAGCAATCTGCTCTCTTTGTCATAGAAAAAATAACAGAGAAAATTATAGCGAATAACTTGTTCTATATCTTTGATATAAGGTAAAATTAGATCTGGTTATAAATGATCTCAGGTAATTAACCATTACCTTCTAGAACATAAGTAGCCTCCTTAATTGATTGCTTAAAAGCTGGGTGTAAAAGCCCAGCTTTTTGCATTTCCGAAGTATACTCTTTGTATGGCAGATGACAAAATGACAAAGCTTAGATTGTTTGCATTTATGAGAGCTAACAATCAATGTGAATGGGCTGATTGTAATTCAAGGTCACAGCTTCAACTTGCACACATACAAGCAAAAGGTATGGGTGGTAGTGATAGCAGAAAATATGATCCTGAAAATGTTGCTGTCTTATGTATGACTCATCACGATATTTATGATGGTCGTAAACAACAGGGAAGTTCGTACGCTGTAAGAATGTTACTTACTGCTTATTTGAAAGGAAAGTGGAATGATGGAAAAAAGTGATAATATAGGCTTTTTATATCAATACATTGAAAGTGCAAATCCAGAAGCAGAATTTTTGGAAGGGCACGATAATGCAATACTGGGTGTAGCGACAATACCTAGATTAGGTGAATGTGTTGCGTACTCTACAGGAATTATTGTAAATAATTTATATCAAGAGTATATGGACGATAAATCTATTGATTGGGAAGAACTAGACCCCGATATGACTAAAGATGACCAAGCTTATCAAATGGCTTTAGATTTTTTTGGACATAGTATTTACTCAGTATCTTATGGTGAATATGGACCTATCTTCATAGACGATATGTTCTAATCGGTTGGGTGTATAAGCTATGATAGTTATATGCCGCTTAACACACACATACTTAACGATACTGTAGAAATTCAAAGAATTACTGCTTCTGGAACAGATGCAAGAGGTAATATATCAGATGATTGGTCTACACTTTCTTCTTCTGCAAACTGCAGAAAAGTTAGTGGTGGTACAGCAGAAGATAGAGATGGTAGAAACACAATAGTTGAGTCTTTGACATTATATTTTGGTGAGACTGTTGATGTTAAAGCTAGCGATAGAATAAAAGACGGAACAAAGTATTACGAAATAATTGCAATCAATACTGTAAGAGATTCTAAGGGAGATGACTGCTATACCGTAGCTTCCTGTTTATATAGGGAGTAAAATTGGCAGGTAGAAAAACTACTAAAAAAAATCCTAATAAGATAAGAGGAAAATCTGTATCTAACAAGATATCTTCAACTGTTATTACATTATCAAAAGCAGCAGGTTTTGGTTTATCTTTATCTCCCGGATCTTTTCGTGGTTTAAGATCAGCTCGTGGTAGAGCACTTGGCTTACAAAGAGCAGGTAGAGATATTAATGCTTTAGCAAAAGGTAAAATAGGTGCACGTATTAATAACCGTATTAAAGGAAGGTTAGGTGGTTTGGCTGTTAATGCAGTCTTGCCCAACACTAACAACGTTATACTTCGTTTAGCTCGTGCTCAAATAGGTAGTTATTTAAATAAAAAAATTCATCAAAGAACTAAAGGTTTTAATATGTTAGAAGTCTTTGGTCCAAAAGCAACTGCAAAAGCTCATCACAATATATTTAATATGGAAACAGGAAGTTTATTTACTCAAATGCAAAATCAATTAGCTTTTTCTTTGAGAGCACTAGCCCCTAGAACAGAATTTACTATGAATATAGGCGGTACAATTGTAGAGTTTGGTCCTAATAATTTGGCTGATTCTGTAATGATTCACGCTGTGCAAAAAAACCCAGAACAAAATGTAATAGCTAAGTGGGCAGTTTCTGTTGGAGGTACATCGCCAGATAGTATGGCAGATAAAGCACCTTATGTATGGATAGCTAATTATGGTGGTATGTTGTTTAATCCTTTAGAGCCTTCTAAAAATAAACCATATGGTCCTACATTTTTTGCAGAAAGATCTCTTGAGTTTATAGAAAGAACTTATAAACCAGTCATAAAAAAAATGTATGAAGTATTTACACCAAAAAAAGTTTTAGATGAAATAGCTGCAAAAAATAAAAAAATGGATCCTTCTAAATTTGTAAGTAGATCATATACAGAGACCCATAAGCGTTTACAAAAAATATGGTTATCAAAAGATGGTGAAGCTTTAGAAAAACAAATTGAATTACAACAAGCTAAAAAGGGAGGAAAGACAGTTAAAACATCTTACTCTTCACAAGAAGCAGGTAATCAAGATTTTATGGCATATTACGAAAAATATTTTGGTATGAAAGAATATGATAAAACAGGAAGAATGTTTGCAGAAGCACAAGAAGACGGTGCTATGGCTGCAATGAGAGTTATGTATGGTGATGAGTATTACGAAAAAATTACAGAAAAAGAAGTACTAAAAAAAACAAAACCAACTAATAAAAGAAGAACAAGAGTTAAAGTTCAAACTGTTGAAAAGATTCCTTATGCAATAACTTCTGGCACAGGTCGTGTTCCTATATATGCAGATATGAGAGAACTTAGAAATAAAAATGGTAAATTTATAGCTGGTAGAGGAGCTCAAAGTCATTACAAGAATACAGTAATAGAACCAGCAAAAGTATCTATTCAAAAAGATTATAGATTTGATTTAGGTGAAGTAGTTCTAAACGAACAAGTTCAAACTAAATTAAAAAAACTACAAAGAGAAGGAGTAATTAGATCAGTTAGAGATGAAAAGACAGGTAAGTATGAAATTGAAGTACTTGATGTTGATAAATTTGTAAAAGAACTTCAAATAGAATCTATAGGTCGTGGTGCTGTAGGAGATCCTAACTATCTTGCTAGAACTGAAAGTGCTGAAGATGTTATAAATAGAACACTCAAAGCTCAAGGTGCAGGTGGATATGTTACTGGTTCAAAAGTTAGTGGAAGTGGATCAGGTGGACAAAGAGTTATTGCTACCGGTTTAGAGGACGATTTAAGAATAAAAGCTGAAGTAGATGCTGTAAAAGAAATAGTTAACGAAGTAAACAAACAATTACCTTATACATATACAAATAGAAAAGTTAATACTACAGGCGGTGGAACAAGACTAACAGGTAAATCAAATAGAGAGCACTTACATACTATTCACGATGCAGATGAAAGAAGAAGATTTAGAGCTCAACTAAGAGCAAGAGGTCAAAGTTTAAGCGATCCTCATTCTGAATTTATTCAAGCAACTACTAAGACTGTAAGAAGTAGAAAAGGTTTCTTTGAAGTCAAACAAGACAGCGAAGGAAGAATACAAATAGTCAGTAATACAGATAAAAAAATTTCATCTACACAAACAAAAATTCAAAAATTAGAATCTCAATTACAAAAAGCTGAAGATAAAGTAAGAGCTGAAGCAAATAGACTTGACGATTTAGTTAAGCCAGAAGACAGAATGAAAAAAACAGATGTCCGAGCAGCAACAAATCGTTTGAAAAAACAAGGTTATGTAAAGCCTACGGATTCTGAAGTAGATCAGGTATTTTGGAAAGTTGGAAAGCACAATGCTAGAGCTGATGTATATATAGAAGATTATGGTCCAATTAAGAAAGGTGATCCAATACCTATATTGAAACAACCTCAAATGAAAGTATCAGACCTTACAGGTGAAAAAACTGTTCCTAAGAGTGCATTGTCAACAACAAAATTAAAAAGACTTGAAAATGAACGTAGAGCTGTAAGAACTGAGCTAGATAGAGAAAATAAAACATTAACTAATTTATTTAAAGAACGGGATAAAGAACAGCGTATATTTTCTACTACACCTAGTGGAGTTGTTGGTATTCAAGGTAGAAAACTTGGAACTGGTAGAGGTGCTAGGGTTCAAAAAGCAGGTATAAGAGCTATTGACGAATATAATAAAAATAAACTGCCTTCAATATTTAAAGGTGTAAATGTTTCAGGTACATCTGGAGTTATACAATCTAGAGGAAATATTGTAAATAGAGATATGGTTCAATCAGAAACATTGAAAGCTATTGCTATGGCAGACGATCAAGGACAAGCATTACCAACTTTATCTTTTTATTTCAAAACAGATATATCAAAATCTAGAGCTGAAGAATTAGGTTTGTTTGCTTATACTGCAAAAATACATAAACCAACATTAGGTGGTGGACACGCTAATAGAGGTAGATTAATAAAACCTATTGTAAACAAAAGATCAAATGGAGCAGTAGATTTAATTTATAAAGATCCTCAATTACCAACAGCACAATTAGTTCTTAGACAAAGATTTACAAAACAAGGTGGTAAAACAACAGTAAGATACGAAGATCAATCAGGAAGTGTTATAAACAATGTTACAAGAAGAAGAAGTTCAGATGATATACAAACAGCTTCTTTGATTGAAGATTTGATGTTTTTACAGAGTGGTATGAATAATGAAAAAATAGAAAAGCCAAGAAAAAGAACTACAGGTGGATTCGTAACCAATTACGCTAACGATGGAAGTATTGTGATAAGATTTGAAGATAGATAATTATGGTATACGGTAATCAAAATTCAGCTCCTGATGCAGAAGTAACATTTAGAGCTTGGGCAATAAATAGGACACCTATAACTAATATTTGTGGTACACGAATAGCTACCAGACTTCCTAGAAACGCTACATTACCTTTTTTAGTGTTTTTTAGAGGTGGAGGTTTACCTGTTAGTCCAAGAAGTCAAGTTCTTATAGAAGAGGCTATTATACCTATAAGTTGTTTTGCTGGTAGATGGGGTGGTGATGCTACAGATACCAATGCAGATTACTCTACTGCTTATTCGCTAGCTTCAGCTGTGCAACAGTCAGCATTTAATGAAGAAAACATATCAATAACGCTTTCAGATAATTCAAAAGCATTTATTTATGGTATGGAAATCATAGAAGGAATTTCACGAGTAGAGGAAACAGAAACTGGGTTGGGGTTGTATACTATAACTATAGGAATGACATATAGGTATGATACATAATGAAAAAAGTACAAGTTAACCCATTGATGCCTTTCACACAAGTGTGGTGGGAAGTCAATGGTGATGAAACTCTATTTACTAAAAATTCTTGGGTAGAAGTCTCAGAGAGTACTTGGAAGGATATGAGCAAGCATATGAAGCCAATGAGCGACACTATGCAAGGACAAGTCTTCATTGCTGAAGATGAGTCAATTGCTACTAACCAAGTAATTGAGCGCGTTGATCTTACCGACAAGGTTGAGGACAACGAAGTCGTGGAAGAAGACTCCTCTGAAGAATGGTATTCAGAAGAGGAATAGGTAATTGACGTAAGTCAATTGTCGCGACAATTGAAGTATAAGATATATAGTAGGAGAGTATAATGCCAGCTACAAACGGTTCAATATCTGAGGTATTGATAGGTACTGGTGTCCTTTATATTAAGGACAGAACAACATCTTCTTTAGTGTTTCCGGGAAATGATTCCGGAGCTTTTGACTCCCCAACAGCAATGACTGTTGCTTGGGATGAAGTAGGCTACTCTGAAGATGGTTGGACTCTTGAAATGGATAAAACTTTTGAAGACATTATGGTGGCTGAAGAAGTTGATCCTATTAAAACAATTAAAACTGCTCAAGAAGTTAGATTAACTGGTGAACTTTCACAAGCTTCACACACAAAGTTAATAATTGCTCTTGGTGGTGGATCATCATCTGCCGATAAAATCGGTAGTGGTGCAAATGGTGCTGCTGGAACAAGTGCTAGTGGATATAATACACTAGTACCTCCAACATCATCTGCTTTTAACGAGTATGCCTTGTTATTAGTTGCAGATGGTCCAAAAGGTGCAAACGGAGTTGCAACAAGACACGTTAGAATCCCTCGCGCAGTAAGCGTTGGTTCTTTCTCTATGCAACACGCTAAAGCCCCACAAAAAGTTGTTTTGAGCACAGAGTTCAAGATATTAGTACCTGATGCAAC
>VTLG01012082.1_pt1 | contig 10401 bp, 10 predicted proteins | sample 4694571 | NCBI WGS metagenome assembly VTLG01 (sample SAMN12604809, study PRJNA352737) | marine metagenome | biome: ENVO:00000447; feature: ENVO:00000209|ENVO:00000569|ENVO:01000036; material: ENVO:00002151; isolation source: viral sequences binned using virsorter ... | reverse complement strand
TAAACCAACACCTGCTGCTTCTGAAGAAGAAGATGATGCACTATCATACTTCGCTCAACTGGCACAAGAATAAGTTAATTAAGACCCCTTCGGGGGTCTTTTTTTATGGGGAAGTGTTTCTAGTATTTTCTGTCTCTACTAATCTTCTATTAACAAACTGTGAGGACTTCTCATAGTGCATGATAGTTCTCATATCATTTAAAAATTGTTGTAAATATTCTCTTCGTAGTACATATATACCCCTTTTATTTTCATTTAATTCTACTTCATATTCATAGTTTGAAACTCCTACAACTGGGTTGAGAGTTGCTGTATTAGTTCCAGGTTTTGGTATAGTAAATGTAGAATCTACATGTTTTCTAGCAGGTAGAACTACTCTACCATTACCATCTTTAACTTCTGTAGTTTCATAGTGATGAATATTATTTAAGTCAGTTCCATATTTACTTTCTGCAAATCTATAGATGTCCCGTGAAGATAGTGGCCAATCATTATTGATATTAATAATACCAGCAGTGATGCATACAACCCAGTCTAAATCTGAATTACCATATAATTCTTCTGCTACAATGTCAGGTCTAGAACCATCAGGTATATAATACTTATTAAATTGAGTTAATGAGTTTTGTAAATCATCACGAAGTTTAACTCTTCTAAAAAGATTTTTAACTCTTACATATGCGTTTGAAGAGTGTTTTGTTTTTAGTAAAGACTGATAGTTTAAATCAGGTAGTTCTCTAAAGTAACTCATCAGAATCCAACTCCTCTTGTACCTTCTCCACTGTCGTAATGCTCTGCATATATTGGGTTTAATTCTTGCAGATTCAATGTCATATTCATTAGTGTTGGAGTACCATCATGGAATGTTGAGTAGGTTCCGTTACCAGTGTAGTCCATAGCGATTGAGTTTATTACCATTGGTTTGAATATATTTAAGAAAGGATGAGCAGAGTTTCCTTTCATATATTCGAGTATAAAAATATCTGGGGAAGAAATAAAGAATCCATTACCACTTGCACCCTTTGCTGCTGAATGTTTTTTGAATAGTCTTATGATTTGTTTGACTTGATTTGCTTCACTTAAATTTCTTGGAGAGAATGAGAATGCGAAACCAAATGATCTAGTTTGTACACCTTGGAATATAACTTCAAGGTTTGGGTTCATTACTTGTCCAGTAGACCTTGCTGTCATTTCACCTGCACTTTTTCCTACTGCTGCTGCAGCAAGTGAACTTAATACTGCTTCTTTTACACTTGGATCTATTTCTCCAAATCCTTCCATATTTTGGATAGCAGAAAAATCTCCTTGCATTCCAGAACGTGCAGCTTTATATCCAATAGCTTCAATAGGGTTCATTGTACTGTCACCCCAACTGACACCGTTACTATCAGTTATACTCTGTGGGATTGGTAGAATGACTTGAGCAAGAGCTTTTTGTTTCTTTACTCTGCTGGATACAGTTTCCATCTGAAATCCAGCTTCCATCGTCTGCATCAATGTTTTTTTAGGTTTAGTACTACTTTCTCCACCACCATTCTTTTCACCTGCTTTCTTACCAAATTTTTGTGGTATATATTCTACTATTTTAATTTTTAGATAGTCAGTACTATTCGTAAGCATCTTGTTAGGATACCTATAAGATTCAAAACCCCCACCACCTCTTCTTCCTGTACTACTTCTTTGATTATTTTGTGTAGTACTAGAATTAGTATTTGTATTCTTTGGTTTTATTACGTTTTGATTTTTAGATTTATTTTGTATCTCTGCAGCTTTCTTAAGAGTGAATCCTCCACTCCCTGGCTTATCAAATAGTTGTCCTGCAAATCCCATTATCGACCTATTTTTACCTATTTATACTTGAAACTTCAACTATATCTAAAATGTTGAAATGGTATTGAATCAAGGTGATTTAATTCACTATCATTTACTTGATAAAGTTGTCCAGCAACTTCATTCCAGGAATAACTTCTAGGTTTATTCCAATGGAAGTTAATACCACGGAATCCCCAAGAAAAAACATCTGTAACTGCTACTAATGGGTTTTGATCGTATTTAATGTTAGGAGTTTTAGGATTGTATACAAAGAAATAAAAACTACCCTCATCAGGAACAGGTGTGACTGTATCATTACATGCTTCCATTATTTGCATCATTAAATCATCAGATGATTCCATCCCAGTTATATTCTTTGCTATGTCTAGTACCCTATTCATTTAATTCCTAGTTCCTTTTCTGTTATTACTTTGAATTCAAATCCTCTATCAAGACACCATTCATTTGCTGCTTTCCACTTTGCTTGGTTCTTTGCATACTCAAACGCTTCACGTAAGTAACCTTTTGTTTGACGTTTAGGTCTAGCAGGTGGTTTGGTTTGTCGTTGTGGTTTTACTTCAATGATATATTTTTTTATCGTACCACCCTTTTCTCTTACTTTAATATAGAAGTCAGGGAAATATCTATGAGGACGGTTATCAACAGGAGATCTATACCACATATAAACTTCTTCACTTCCCCATTCAAGGATATTGATATTAGTATCACAGTAAGTCATGAATTTTAGTTCCCAAAGAGAACGGTAAATTACTTTCGTTGGATTACCTTTATACTTGTAAGGTGCTCGCACTTTATACTTACCTTTATAAGCCATAAATAAATATAATTATCATAGAAATATTTAGAGTGGTACAACCTCGTAGAATAGCAGATTTCAAACCGACCTTATCAAAGTTAGCCACAACTTCTCATTATCAGGTTATCTTTGGTGGTTTACCATCAGCATTAAGACAACATCTTAATGTGAGGGATGTTGGTTGGAGATTTACTGCTGAAACTATAGGATTGCTTTGTAATAATGCAGTACTACCTGGTAGTTCTGTTGCAACTGGTGAATTGGATGGACATTATATGGGCATCAAGGAGAAGTTTGCTCATAGTAGATTGTTTATGGATATATCCCTTGAATTTTATGTTGATGCTGAGTATAAAACTGTTAAATTCTTTGAGCATTGGATTGAATTTATGGCAAGCGGTTCTGCTGCTAACCAATCAGATGATGGATATTATATTAGAATGGCATACCCTGATGAATATAAAACTAGTCAGACAAAGATAATTAAGTTCGATAAGGATTATAATTCTGAGTTAGAATATACTTTCTATGGATTGTTCCCTAGACAGTTGAATGATATGTCTGTGTCATATGATCAGTCAGATATATTGAAAGCAACTTGCTCATTCTCATTCGATAGATATATCTGTGGAAAGAACACTAGCTTCTCTATATTCAGAGGCAATTCAAACAACAGAAGATTAACTGGTAGTAATTTTAATATACCCTTCCTTAATAATTTTAGATAGCATACCAAATTCGAACTTTTTTTCACATATATTCGGAAAAAATATCGGGGTATTTTTTTGAGCCACAGGATTTTCAAAAAAGTGGTATAAATAAAAATACTGAAGTGCTACACACATTATGCCTTTACCAAAAATTACCGCACCAACCTATGAGTTGGTACTTCCTTCATCTGGAAGAAAATGTAGATATAGACCTTTTCTTGTAAAAGAAGAAAAACTCCTTATTATCGCAATGGAGAGTGAGGACACAAAACAGATAACCACTGCTGTTCAACAAGTTCTTAAAAATTGTATTTTAACAAGAGGTATTAAAGTAGAAAAACTTGCTACTTTTGACATTGAGTACTTATTCCTGAATATTAGAGGTAAGTCAGTTGGTGAAGAAGTTGAAGTTATGGTTACTTGTCCTGATGATGGCGAAACTGAAGTTCCTGTTGTAATTGCTTTGGACGATATTCAGATTATTAAGGATGATTCTCATAGTACTGATATTAAGGTAGATGATACTTTAAGTATTAGAATGAAATATCCTTCATTAGACGAATTTATTAAAAATAATTTTGATCTTGGTGAAGAGATGGATATTGATCAGACATTTGAGTTAATTGCTTCATGTATTGACCAAGTTTATAATGAAGAAGAATCTTGGAATGCTTCAGATTGCACTAAAAAGGAATTAGTTGATTTTATCGACCAATTAGGAACTAAGCAATTTAAGGAAGTTGAGAATTTCTTTGCTACAATGCCAAGATTGTCCCATACCCTTAAAGTGACGAATCCTAAGACAGAAGTAGAAAATGAAATTCTATTGGAGGGTCTACAAAGTTTTTTCGGGTAGGTATGGCTCATGAAAACCTTGAGTCATACTATAAGGTAAATTTTGCCTTGATGCAGCATCATAAATATAGCTTAACAGAGCTAGAAAATATGATTCCTTGGGAAAGGGAAGTTTATCTATCTCTTCTACAACAATTCATTGAAGAAGAAAATTTAAAGGCAAAACAACAACAAGCACAAAGTGGCAGTTACTAGTAAACCAACATTAAATAAAACATCTCTTAATTTGGGTAAAGATTTTGGTGCAAAGGGAAAATTAGGGAATGTTTCTGGACATGATACATCTGTTTCTAGTGCTGGTCATATAAAATCACTTCAATCTCAAAGAAGGGTTCTTGGTAGAGTAATTGAGACTGAAGGTGCTCTTGAGGAGGTAAATGTTAGAATAAAGAATGTAGAAGTAACAAATGATGCATTAGTATCTCAAAATAGAGAATTTAAGAATAGTCTTACTAATATACAAGAACGTATAGGAGCATTAGAGTCTGGGCAACAGGCAATTCTTGATTTTCAGAAAGATAAGGCAAAAATAGAAGAAAAGACAAGAAAGAATGAGGAACAAAGACTTAAGAGAGAAACTGCTGAAAAGGGTCTTGAAGATGATGGTGAGCAAAAGGATATAGAAGAAAAGGATCCTAAAGTCAAGGAATCTGCCAAAGGTGCAATGGGTATCCTTGACAAATTAAAGAGGTTTTTTACATTTGTTGTTGCTGGATGGTTTACTGATAAGACTTTTAAATTAATAGAAGCATTTCAAACTGGTAATAAAGAGATGATCAATAAAATTGGTCTAAAATTATTAGCAGGTACAGCAGCAGTTGCTGGTATATTCTCTATGGCTGTATTTGGTATTGGTCCAGTTCTTTTAGGAATAGGTAAATTGATTGCTCTTGTAGCTGGTTTATTATTCAATCCAGTTACATTAACTGCTTTATTAATAGCAATCGGGGTTGGTGGTGCTATTATGGGAATAAGAAAACTTTGGCAATGGGGTAGAAAGAAAGCTGCTGGTGGTGAGAAATTTAGGGATGCACATAAGAAAAATAATGAGAAATTGAAAGAACTTAAAGAACTAGGTGTTCGTAAGGATGGAAAGATTAAGATTAAAGGGAAGAAAGGAAGAGATCAATGGGGAGATGTAATGGAGCATGGAACAAAGGAACAGAAAGAATTATGGATGTCATTTAAGGATGAGCAAGAAAGACTTGATGGTATTAGAGATGATATGAAAAGTGAAATTAAAGAAACTAAGAAGGAATATTGGAAGAAAATTGAAGAAGGAGGAAAGGGTCTTAAAGGGGATGAGAAAAAAGCATATTGGAAAAAAGCTAGACAAGACTGGAAAGCAAAAAAAGCAGACATAAGGGCAAAACATGAAGGTTTAATTGGTGAATCTACTGGTGATGGAAGTAATGTTGGTTCTACCGCATCAGGTGATACTGCTGCTTCAAATATTGGTCCAGTGGAAGGTGGTGAAGGTAATGTAACTGTTATACCTAAGTTTACAGAAAAAACTGATCAGGTAGCAAAGGGACAAGAGAAGGGAATTAAGCCTATAGCTTCTGGTAATAATACTAATATTTACGTTACTGAAACACAAGTTCAAACTAATATGATTGTGGGATAATACGATGAAAGGTGCTTTAAGGTCGATGGGGAAAAGCTTCAGATTAGGAAGCAAACCAAAATTACAAAAAAGATTTATTAGTAGAAAAACGTTAGGAGCGAGGAAAGGTGCTGCTGGATTTAAGAAATTCATGGGAGCCAGTAATAAGACTAAAGGTAGATTTCTTAGATCTAAAGTTAATGCAAATAAGAATGTAAAATTTGCTAAAAAATTCTTTAAGAAATCTGGAAGGACTCAAAGAAGATGGATTAGAAAAAAGGCAAGCTTAATAAAAAGGAAAGCAGCAGAAAAAGCACTAGAAGGTGGAAAGGCAGTTTTAAAGGCTGTAAAAAGTTCTGTAATGACAAAGGGATTTAATCCTCTTAAATTTATTATGATGGTATTTGCAGGATGGATGGTTAATCAACTTCCAAAAATTATAGCAGGAATTAAAAAATTTATTGAATGGGCAAAACCTGCTTTTGAGATGTTAGGAAAAATTGTTAAAGGTATTGTGGACTTCATGAAGTGGATTGGTGGTGGTCTTACTAAATTATGGACTGCTTTAACTGGTGGTGATAGTGAGATAGATCAGGCAAAGCAAAAACTTGAAGGAAAAAATAAAGAATTAAAAGGTGCTTTTGATAAACAAGAGAAGGGATTTGGTGAATTAGAGAAGAAAGCAAAGAAAGAAGAAGGTGGTCTTAAAAAAGAAATGGATGACCTTGATAAGGATGTAAAAGCAGAGAGTGACGCTAATAAAGGAGATGCATCAACATCAATAAGTTCTGAGGGCAAAGTAGTAGCATCAACAACAGCTACTGGTGAAGAACCTACCACTCCTGTAAAGACTAAAACTACTCCAAAAAATAACATTACTTCTTCAAACCCTCGAAAGATCGGTACAGGAAAACCAGTTACCGTAATAATTAAAGGTGAAAAGACAGTTTTACAACCAGGTACAGAAGAATATAATAATTTCTTTCTACCTGGAGGAGCTAAAGATAAGATGATCCACAATAAAGTAAGTGATGTAAATCTTGTGAAGGATTCTTCTGGTAAACCTAAAATAGTTACTGTTGATGTTCCTATGCCTACTGAGACAACAGCACCAGTACAAGAAACTGTAGTTGTTAATCAGGGATCATCTGATAGTGTAAATAGAAAGGTAATGCTAACAGCAATTGATAGTTAAATGACAGCAAAAAGCGAATCAATATTAGAAGTATTCACCATAGAGGCTAATGATCAGTCTCAGGATGTAGATATTCGTAATGGTGTGATGAGTCTTGACTATTATGAAGATATTTTTTCACCTACTGTTACTGCAAAAGTTGTTGTATATAATACTGGTGATACTATTGAAGGTAAAGATGGAAAAATACAATCAATTTACAATGGACTTCCATTAAGGGGTGGTGAAAGAGTATCAATAAGAATTGCTCCAAATACAGAAGAGAATGCTGGATTAGATTATTCTGAAAACTATCAAGATTATTTGTATGTTTCTAGTATTACTAATGTTATTACTATGGCAAAGAAGGAGGCATTTGTATTAAATTTAGTTGCAAGAGAAGCAATTACTAATGAAACCACGAGAGTCCCTATTAAATTTCCATCGTCTTCTACTATTGATGTATCAATTAAGAAAATCCTTAAGGATTATTTAAAGACTGAAAAGGAAATTGATGCTGATCCTACATCTAATCAGTATGGTTTTATTGCTAATATGAGGAAACCATTTAATATTATAACTTGGTTAGCATCTAAGGCAGTTTCTGAACAGGATAATGCTGGATTTTTCTTTTATCAAACCCAAGATGGATATCAGTTTAAATCAATTGATAATTTGATAAATCAGGAACCGAAAGCAGAATATGAATATACTGAAGTTAATGTTAGTGATACTGAACGAAATAATGATTTTAATATAATAAAGTATGAGACAAATAAAAACCAGGATTTACTTGAAAAATTAAGGTTGGGTGCGTATTCTAGTTTTATAGCAACATTTGATCCTTTAGAGTCTAGGTTTAATTTGCCCCAAGAGGCAGAATTTACTCTTTCAAAATCTATAGATAAGGATAAGACAAAGAATTTAGGAAAAGAGTTAAAATTACCACCTATTGATGATACATCTGATAGAACTTTGGGTGATATACCTAGTAGAGTTATGACAATGGTTCTTGATAGAGGTGTACTTGAGGTTGGAGTTGGTACTGCAAAGAATGCTGATCCTATGAAATATCAGGCACAATCTATTATGAGATACAATACATTAAGTACTCAGCAGATGCATATGCAGGTTCCTTTAAATACAAATTTACGGGCAGGTGATACTATTAAATGTATGTTCCCAAAGGTTACTAGTGAAGATGAGGATGTTGATGATGAAATGAGTGGATTATATTTAATTAAAGAGTTATGCCATCATTTTGATACTGAAAAATCAGAAACATCCATGCTTTTATTGAGAGATACTTTTGGTTTATATGGTGTAAATAATGATAATGGAGGAAAATAATGGATAGAGCGTTAATAAAAACTAATTTTGTTGGAAAGGATGGTTTCCGTTGGTTTATAGGGCAGATTGCACCTGATGAGGTTCAAGCACCACAAACTAAAGGTGCACCAAAACCTGGTGGTAGGTACAGTAAAGCGGGACCACCTCCTTTTGGTAATAGGTATAAAGTTCGTATTATGGGGTATCATCCTTATAATACTGTAGAACTTAAGGATGAAGATTTACCTTGGGCAACAGTAATTTCACCACCAGGATATGGAACTGGTTCTGGTGGATTATTTAAGACAGTTAGATTTCAACAAGGTGATACTGTTATAGGATTTTTTATGGATGGGGATAATGCACAAATCCCTGTGATATTTGGTGCATTTGGTAATTCTCCATCTAAAGCATCTGAGGGTGAAGCATTACCATTTAAGTCATTTACTGGATATACAAGTACTTTAAAGGAACCTTCTGAAGGTACTTTAGCAAAATCAAATAGTACTGGTGCTAGAGAACCAGAATCACCTAAAAATATATCTGCATCTGATGCTAAGAAAGTAGCAGATTCATCTGGTAGTAAGAATAAAGCATTTACTAATAGTGCTACTGGTAAAGTAATTCATCTAGGTTCAGGTGAAAGTAAGACCGTAGAAGCAGTTAATAAAATGAAGACAGGTGTTGAAGGTTTTACGCAAGAATTAGATAATTTAAAGTCTCAAGTAGATGTTAATAGTGCATTTGGACAAGATAAAATTAATGGATTAATTAAGGATAAAGCAAGTGCACTTGCTGGAGTTGGTTCTGGTATAGTTGGTGGAATGACCAACGGACTTTATGAAAAGATGGGACCTATGCTTAATGGTGGATTAGTGGGTTTATATGATGATGTTTATCAGAAAACTTTTCTTGCTACGATGTCACCAGCAATGGCTAATATGGCAGGTATAGCAGCACAAGAATCTATGTTAAGTCCTATTGGTGACTTAGAAGGACTTTTACCTTGTATTACTAATAAGATTACTAATAATTTAACAGATTCATTAGCTGCTATTCTTGGTTCTGTTGCTAATAATGTTTTTGCTTATGCTGATTGTGTAGGAGATCAGGTAACGGGAGCAATAATGAATGATGTGATTGGACAGATATCAGAAGGTATGGCAGGTGCTTTGGGTGGTATTGGTAAATTAATGAAATATATGGGCGATTTTAGTGTAGATGGATTATTAAGAAATGGTATAGATGCTCTTCTTGGTATGGCAGGTCTTGGTGATTGTGGAGTTACACCTACTCCTCATACTGGTGCTGCCAAATATAGAGTTGGATTTGGACCTATCGTACAAGATGCACCAGATTTGAGTGCTATTATTAAGGATGCTAATACTGCTAAGGCAATATCAGATGCTGCTGCACTTGCTGGTGTACCATTAGACGGAGTACAAGATATACTTGGTGGATTTAGTTTATTAAGTGGTGGAATTAGTAATGCTGCTTCCGCACTTGGAGGTGGTATTGGTGATGGTATCAGATCATGTAGTGGTGCTTTACCTACTTTATGCGAACCACCTAAGATTAATATATTCGGTGGTGGCGGTAGAGATGCTGAAGCAATTCCGTTCTATGGAAATATTATGGGTGATACTAAAAAGACTGGAAGTATTATTGGTATTAAGATGACAAATCCTGGTAATGGATACTTATATCCACCATTTGTTGAAATTGTTGATAGTTGTAAGCAAGGTTATGGTGCGGTTGCTAGGGCAACAGTTAAAGATGGTAAAGTGAATGAGATTTATATGGTATCAGAAGGTGAAAATTATCCTATTAGGGATGGTGAACCACCAGTTATTTCTGATGTAACTATTATTAATCCAGGTTCTGGGTATGAAAAGGGTGATACTGTAACAGATGATTTTGATAATGAATATGATGTTAAGATTTCTTCTGGTTCTATAGTTAAAGTAACACCAATAAATAGTAAAGATATAACTGACATACCTACATTAACTGTGAATTCTAGTACAGGATCTGGTGCTTTATTAAAGGCAAATCTAGATGAAAGACCAGAATTCCAAGGTGAAGTTAAACAAGTAAT
>VTLG01015551.1_pt1 | contig 10404 bp, 13 predicted proteins | sample 4694571 | NCBI WGS metagenome assembly VTLG01 (sample SAMN12604809, study PRJNA352737) | marine metagenome | biome: ENVO:00000447; feature: ENVO:00000209|ENVO:00000569|ENVO:01000036; material: ENVO:00002151; isolation source: viral sequences binned using virsorter ... | reverse complement strand
TTTTGTCATTGCATCTTGAACAATGTCTAATTTTCTATCGTCTACAATTGCTTCAGCTTCATCATAAACTTTTCTCAAATATTCATCAAACGGTACTCCCTTTTCTTTATATTCTTTTGCTAATTTTCTTCTAATTGCTCCTTCTTGAAGTCCTTTTTTACCTTTGTATAAATCTCTAATAGTTGTAAATATAAACTTTCCTAACCCTAGTTTACCACCTCCACCAAAACCTACACGGCCGCCTTCAGCTGCACCTTGCACAGATTGAGCAAACTCTTCTTGTTCAGCTCTTTCTGCTGCTTGTTCTTCTAGAGATAATGCATCAAATCTTTTTTGATCTTCATAACCTAATTTACCAACTTGATATAAAGCTTCAGCAGCACCTAATCCAGTACCTACTCGTGATGCATACCCTGCAATTTTTAATGCGTTTGCAGGTGTCATTATTCCAGGTATTCGTATTCCTGCCGCTGTTTCAGCTGCTTTTCTAAGGAATGGAGTTTTTATTTTATCTGTTACACTTTTTGCACCTTCTACTAAAGGTTTAGCAAATGCAAGTTCTGCTTCTAAACCTATTCTGTCAGCAGTTCTAGTTGGATCAACACCTAAAAAATAATTTAACCCAACAACTCCTGTTGGTCCTAATGCAACGTTAAAAGTATTGCCTGCCCATTTTAATGGCGTACCTAATTTTTTAAACATGTTTGTAATCGGGGATCGAGTTTCGGGTATTTCTTGACCTACTTTGTTAAGCACTGCTTCTGGGTTTTCAGCAAGTTTTTTCATAGGACAGTCTAAAAGATTTCCTCCAGGTGCAAAACCTATACGGCCTCCTGAAGATTTAGGAGTAGGACAATCTAATACTTTTCTTATTCTCATTATCGTTGCCGTGTCAGCAGAATTTAAGAGGAGAGTTCTAAGTTCTGCGTTCATTTTAGATAATAAATTAGGATCTTTTTGAACTACTTTTTGAAGTTCTGGTTTATCCAGGTATTGTTTTGTTAATATTTTTGAACCAACTGGATTTTTTACTAATTCATTAAAATATTGTCTAAAAGCAGTTTCTGGATCATAGTTAAAAATAAAATTTTTTGTAGGAATTGCAGTTTTAGTTGCGGGATTATATTTATATAAATCACCTTCAAATTGGGGATATGCTTCTTTAGTTATTTTATTTAATTCATTTATATTAGCTTCAACATTAGTCCCATTTGTAATTTTTTGCATTAAAGACTTTCTTTTACTTGAAAAACCTTCTAGACCAAGCTCTTTATTAATTTCTGAAGTTGTCCCTATTAAATTTCTTAAAGCTCTTATTTTATCATCTGGGTTATCCATTTGTGCAATTTCAGCTATACCTTCAAGGTGGTCAGCGTTAAATATTAATTCTGGATACCCTGCTTTTTTTAATTCTGATGTATCAAATATTTTATTTAACAAATTAGTTTGATTTCTCATAAATTTTTTAATTGAGGTCTCTTCATTTAAAGCTTGTTTTAATTGTTTTTCTGTTAAAGAATCTTCAATGTTCTTCATAAGGGCTTGGTATCGAATATTAGATGCATTTTTCTTATTTAGATATTTTTTATATTCATCAGGAAGATATTCTTTTATAATACTTGACCTAAGTTTACCGGTTCCAATTTGATCTGATTCAAGGAAATATATTAAATCAGATTTAACCTTTGGATTTAAAACGTCAGCATACTTTGCTTCTAAAGCAACTCTATCAATGTATCTACCTTTATAAAATTTTTTATCTGTATTATAATACTCTAGATATCTTCTAAGCTTTTCTACAAGTTCAGGATTGTTCTTTAGTTTACCACTATAAAATGCTTTTTTAAAAAAACTTTGAGCAGCAGTCTGAAGATTTAAGCCCCCTGGTGTGCGTGCATCCATGCCATATAAAGTAAGCGGAAATTTTGATGATTTTTTCTTTGCTTTCTTTCCTATATTAGGAAAACCAAAATTTAATGTTTTTCTCCCGGAGCCAAGATCTTCTATTCCAGATTTTTTAAATTCTTCTATTAATTTTTTTTCAAAAGATTCATAATCTCTAAGTTCAAAATTATTTAAATTTTTTTCATAAAAATCTGTTACAAAATTATTAATTGCTTTTGTTTGTTCAATAATCTTTGTTTCTGCTCCTTGAAGAGTAGCTAATCTAAGTTTTTTCGCTATAGGTTGTCTTTCTTGGTAGGCTTTTATAGCATCTGTTTCATTATCAAAAGGACCTATTTTTATTGTTGTTGGTTTGTTACTTCCTTTTCCTGTATAATCGGGATTACGTATTTCAAAAGTGTACTTTCCTTTATTTTCACCAGTCTTCATTTTAAACACACCACTGTATTTATAATCAGAAGGTGTTTTTAATTTTTTAAAACCAGTTCTATATCCCATGTCTTCACCCTGGAACATTCCACCTTCACCTATAACTCCGCCTTGAACTACTGGTTGTTTAGGAGCTGGACGCGTAAGGTACGCCATCATTTCATTATATTCGTGTATCTTCATTATAGTTTTAGTATGTTAATTAAGCCGCCGTCGGCCATTTGAACTCTGCCACCTAATGCGTATTTTTTTGTTCTAATAGTTTTTAATCTTTCAACTTCCATAACTTGGTCGGTAGGTTCCATTTTCATAATTTTAATAGCTTCTTCTCTATTTAAAAAAGGATTTTTTTCTAAAAACTTTGTAACACGCTCAATATTACCAGGACCTTCTGTCTGTCTAAAGAAATCTACAGTATCATCTCCATAAACAACTAATTCTTGATCTGAGGGTAAATCTTGTCCTAATTGTTTCCAAACATTTTCATTGTTAGCAAGTTTAGGGTTAGCTTTTAGTTCTTTTATAAAATTAGGAAAAGTCTCTAAAACATATGTAGCAAGTTCATCTGTTTTACCTTTGTATTCTTTAATAGTATTTTCTAATCTTTGAATTAAAACTTGAGCCTTAGTAAATGTACCTTGACCTGCTTTATATAGTTTTGGCACACTACCTAGGCCATAACCAGTTCTATTTAAACGTAAATTACCAATTATTCCACCTGATGCTTTATTTTGTATCTTGCCAGTAATTTTTTCAATTTTAGTATAGCCATCACCTTCTTCAATAGTTTCATCAATTTTTTTAAATTTCTTCATACTCTTTTTAAAATTTTCCTTACTAAAATCTGTTTTAATCTTATCTTTAAACATAATGCCCTCTTGAATAACATCATCTCCAACACCATCAACTGAGCTATAAATTTCACCTGTGTTTTCTCTATCGTTTCTAATAAAAGTAGTGTCTTCTGTATATTCATCTGGTGGAGTTTTACCTTTAGTTGTTTCATCCATTTGACCTTTTCCAGGTTTATAATTCATGTAAGTTTCTTCAACCATGTTTGGAGGACCATCCACATCAGGGTCAGCGCTTATGTTTCTTTTAATTGTTTTTTCACCTGTTACAATATCTTCTGTTAATTCAAAATCTTTATATTTTGTAACTCTTTGTCTTTCCTGTGTTGCATATTTTGGAGTTACATCATCACCCATTATTTTAATTTTATTTATTAAGTTAAAAAAATATGAAGGAGGCGTTGTTCCTGATCCTACAGATTTTACTAATCCAGCAGCAGGTTTTGCTAATTTAAAAAATTTACCAACAATTGGTAACGCTGCAAGGCCTCCCATTATTTTCATAAACTTTCTTCTAGAAATTTTTGGATCTTCTGAACCGTCATCAAAACCAGTTCTATTCAAACGTAAATTACCAATTATTCCGCCATCAGCGTTTTCAGTTCTATCTTTTGGATCAAAATCTTCTAATATCTTTTTATTCTTAGCATCTTGTTCTGCTTGTTTTAAAATTTTATCTGCAGAAACAATGCTTTCATCATAGCCATAAGTTTTTTTAGGCACAAAATCAAAAAGTTTATTGTCTTGAAGAAATTTATTTATACCAGCATAACTTCCACCTGCTTGATCAATCTCTAATAAATTATCTGCAACACTATCTATTGCTTCTAAAGCATCCTCACCATAAGTTTTTCTAAAAATATCTATTGGATCTTTGTTCGCCATGTATCTTTCAATAGCTTCTTTTTCCGCTGCATCCGGTATGTTTATCTTACCTGCTTTAAGATTTTTATGCAGTATTTCTCTAACGGCTGCTCTTACAATTCCAATTTTAGGGTCTAATGGTCCACCTGGCCTATGTGGATTTTTTATAGGCTTTCCCATTTCATTTAATTCATCTAGTAATTTTTTTAATGTTTTTTGAGTTTCTTTAAATTTTGTTATCGGGTCGCTCGTCTCTCCAGTCGGGTCGCCTGTTGCTATGTCATCAGTTCTTTTCTTAACAATTTCTGTAGCTTCGTCAGTTGCCATGATGCCTTCGTTAGGAGTAACGTTTTTAGCTTTTACTTTATCCCATTCTTTTAACAAATCGTCCTTTAACGGACTTCCAAAAACATCATCAGGTGGTCCTAATACTTCGTCTAAATATTTTTCATATTCTTTTCTAGTATCAAACTCTTCAGGTCTTTTGACAATGCCTTCTTGTTTTTTAATAGGCACCACATCACCTTTTTTAGTCTTACCTTCTTTCTTAAAAACGTTTACTATATCATCGACAAAACTTTGATCTACTTTGCCAAACTGTTGTTTTGCAAAATCCATCGCTTGTTTTATATTCTTAACAGCTCCGGTTCTTATTAAGTTTCCTAAAGAAATTAAAAATTCTATTTTTTTAGACATTAATAGTACACTCTCTTAGTTTTTATTATCTTCTCATCCCTATAGTCTTCAGGATGAGGAATTAACCCCCCTTGCCTGAATCTCATAACGGCTTGAGTCATACTGTCAACTAGGTCATCGTTATCCCCATAAGGAAACGCTGCACATTCTTCAATTACTTCTTGTGCAAAGTTCTTATTAGTGGGCGCCCATATCGTTCCACTTTCAAATAGTGGTGCGACCGAGTTAACACGTGTATGTTTATCATTTCCTTTTGATGGTGTAAAGTTAATTACAGGTATCCCCATATTTCTTAATTCATAGGTCAAAGGTAACCCTGACGCCTTTGCTTCAATCAACACAGTCTCTGGCTGCCAGTAATCGTATTGTTCTTTTGCAACTCGTCTTAGTTCTGGAAACTCGTACCGTCCTTTCATAGCATCAACTAAAATTAAATTCGCAGGTTTGTCTTCATTCTCACGAAATACACCCCAAGTAGTAATAGCACTATAGTCTGCTGTTTCTTTTTTCATGAACGCTGTATCGTAACTTTGAATGACGTGCTCTAGTCTTGGCATCGCATCCCCAGTCCACTTCTTCCACCATTCTCGTTTAATGATTGCACCTTCTTCTGATGTTGGGTTCTGCATCCACTGTGCATTCCATTTACCAGCTGACAAGGATGCTTTTACAGTCTCAAGTTCTTCAGCGTTCCAATACTCCGGCCAAACTGGTTGACCTGACGGCATGATGGCTGGAAATTCTATTAACTCCCACTGATCTGCCTTTGCTTCTTTTTGATGTTGCAATAGCATTCCAGTTAAATCTTTTGTATTCCATCTTGTCATTACACAAACGATGGCTCCACCTGGTTGCAAACGCTGACGTGGACCTGATGTATACCATTCATAAGCTCGCTCTAAAGCAGTCATGTTGAGGGCATCTTGCTCTGAGTGAGGATCATCAATAATTAATAAATCAGCACCACGACCCGTTATTGCTCCACCTACACCAGCTGCAAAGTACTCGCCGCCTTGTGCGGTTTCCCATCTGCCTGCTGCTTGTGAATCTTCTCTAAGTCTTGTCTCAAACACCTGTTTGTATTCAGGTGAATCCATTAACGTTTTTGCCTTACGCCCGAATCTAATTGCTAGTTCTCCGGTGTGAGTCGTTTGAATTATTTTTAATTTTGGGTTACGCCCGATCATCCATGCGGGCAGCAAGGAGCTAGCGAACTCTGACTTAGTATGTCTTGGCGGCATATTGACAATTAATCTTTTTAATTTGCCTTCTGCCATTTCGTTAAATTTTTTTGAAATAATTTTGTGATGTCGACCTTCAATGAATTCTGGCCACATATGTTTTGCAAAAGATAAAAAGTCAGAATTGACTTTAGAAATTTTCTTTTTTTCATTTAACTTCAAAGCCATCTTCATGAAGTCTTTACGTACATCAGGGGGTAATTTTTTAATTTTTTCTAGGTCTACTTGCATATTGGGTCCCATAATGATTTTATAGGCTAAAACTGTCAAAATCAAGCAATAAAGGGTAAACTTTGGGACCCCTTTTTTATATACATAAATTAATTAAATAAAAAATTGCAAATTTAAGATTTGAGTTGGTACCTCTATTGAATGTAGCAGGCGCGTTAGCGCCTGCCACTTGCTTAATTAGTCTAGCAATACAAAGTATTGCTTAGTAAAGTATTTCTGAAACCAAGTAATACCTTGTTGCATAATCTTGTATTGCTTTGCCCACTCTGCATCTTTAGTATTATAATAGATAGTAGCTGCAAAGTCTGGCAGTTCGCACGACTCATTGCTATAAGGATTAGTGCAAGTAGTCATATTTAATGCCTGCTTGGGATCTATGTTATTAGCAAAGTATGCTGGTATCTTGATTGTTTTATTGTTGTATTGTATTTCTTTCATAATAGTATCTTATATTATCCTATAATAATGTCAAGGCTATTGTGTGGCCCATTAGGGCCACACGTTGCAGGACTAATCTAATAATACCATGTAAGCTTTGGCATTGTTCTTAATAAACCAATTTAAATTATCACGCATAGACTGCCAATGCTTGCTTGCACCTGTGCCTAGTGTCTTATCTTCTATCGTTGCCATTAGTTCGTGCATAAAGATTGCATCGTGTTTGTCAGCCTCTTTTTTAGTTAACATAACAGATTGTCCATTAAATCTATTACGTCTCTCTTCGGTTCGTTCTTCTTTTTTTACTGCGCCCATACTTCTACTCCTCCATTTGTCGCTTTGTTTAATGCCTCAAGATATTCTGTTTCTGTCATCATTAAATTATTTAAACAAAAATGATGTCTGTCAGCTTGAGTTTCCATTATTGGTGCTTTTAAATATTCAACCGCTTTATCTAAAATTTCTTGTCTTCTAGATCCACCGTGTTGAAATTCTGCTTTAAGTGTTTTAGTCATATTGTCCTTTCTTTTATTCTATCCTACATTAAGTAGGATAGAATGTCAATTGTTTAGTTTCTCACTTTATATGGTGCGTGTGCGCATCTGTAATTGTTAGCGTCCAAATCAAAATACACATAAAATTCTACACCATTTTTATTTACTCCGTATCTGCTTTTATCTCCGTGCTTTCCTTGTCTTGTAATGTGCTTACTGTGCTTGTCTGCGTAGTAAGTAATGTAAAATGTTTTGTCTTTCATATTGTCCTTTCTTTTGTCCCTATCCTATAATAAATAGGATAGGGTGTCAACTATTAATTTTCCTCCTGGTCTTTTTTTATATTTCTTAGAATATTCGCTTTCATTTCTTCTTTGCTCATATTCGTTCTTTTTAGTTTTATCTTACCATTTTCGTCAGCCATTTCTTCTAACTCATCAATTGGTAAGTTCCACCAATAAGTTAGGTTTTTATTTTTATCTTTCATAATTATTTTTATATAACACTTGACATTACTTGTCAATAGGATTATATGTTATTTTATGACCTCGTTTTACTGTGGCACGGTCGATAAATTTTGAAACAGTGGGACAACTCCTAGTTGTAGCACGTCACACCGACACTAGTCCGTCTTCGTGTTATGAACTAGGACTGATCCCAGATTCATTGGTTATCTAGTACAGCATTGCGGTACAGCTACGATGGATCTGGGATCAGACCAAAGCCAGCGCGCGTATGTGGCGATACCACGTTAAATATCGGGTTGCTGGCCTGATCCCTGATCCATTGTAATTGTAGCCTAGTAAGGTAGATACGAGAACGGCTTTGCAATGGATCTGGAATTAGGTCCTGCAAAACTATGAGCTTTGCTTAAATGCGGGAGGTGATACCTGCAAGGACCTGGAATCAGTGTAGAGAAGCAAGTGAGGTTTTACCTCCATTGAGCTAAACTCTTTAACTATGAGAATAGACTGATCCCTGATCCATTACTTACTGTCATGGGTGCACAGCGTGACTATCGGTGATGGATCTGGGATCAGGTTGAAATAACATTGGCCTCTGGCCTGAAGATCGGCCGGGCCTGATCCCAGCGGCAAGCGGCAAGCGGCAAGCTTGACAGCAGCTGTAGGAGATGATAGGATAAATTTAGAAAGGAATAAATATGGAATATGCAACAAAAGAACTAGAAAGAATAGCAGACGCTTTAGAAGAAATTCTAAAGATGGTAAAACAAGAACAAGAAGAAGTTAAAAAATACAGAAAGAAAAACAATGAGTAAATATACACTAGCGCAAATACTTGAAGCATGGGAGGCTGCATATGGAGAAGATATGCATGAAGAATACCCAGGTTTCATTCAGAGATTGTCTGAAGAAACAGACAAAGAAACGGATTGAAGCAGCAAGCACCAAGCACCAAGCGCCAAGCTTCAAGCTTGACAATTGTGCGCAATGGGATTATAAAGGATGTAGAAAGAAGGAAATATGCAAACAATAAAAAATGAACTAAAAAATATAAATGATGAGCTATTAGATTTTTATAACAAACCATCAATGGCACTACATTTTCAACCAACTAACTTAAGAAAATTAAAAGAAATTATTGAGAAATTAATATTTCTTGAAGATGTCCTAGATAAATATCCGGCAGCTTTGGAAGAGTTTAAAAAGAAATCTAAGGATTTAAAATGAGCCGGCAATTAGAACAGTACGGAATTAATATCCTGCAGCTGCACGCTCAGTGGCTGCAGGATCAAGGCCCAAGCTACAAGCAACAAGCTGAAAGCGCCAAGCGCCAGATTAGAATGATTCTAATTAACAAAAAGAAAAAAGAGCGGCAAGCAGCAAGCAACAAGCTTGACATTGCTGTAGGATAATGTAGGTTAAAATTGTGTTTAAGTTGGTTGAAAAATTATATACCAGAAGCAGGATAACACGAGGATGCTCACGCTACCCGAACTTGCCCTGCAACACATAACAAAGAAAGGAATAATTATGAGCCTAATGACAATGGACAAAACAAAAGAGTTAATAAGTAAGCAACGTGAAGCGCTGATTGATGTGATCAATTACTTAGACAGCACAAAACAATCAAACACAAAAATACGTGAGACAGTTGACAGAGCTTTAAACGGCTCTGACTGGAAAGACTTGGACGTTCAGTCAAGTCTTGAAATACACAACGCGGAAGTCGTACATGGGCGTTACATTAAACAATTAAAAAAAATAGAAGCTTTTCGTAATATTATTGAAGAGAAGCGTATCGATGAAGGAGGATGGAGGTCATGACAGCAATTAGAAAAAGCGAGACATGCGAAGAGCAGCTTCGAAGACAGTGCAAGAACATTGCAAACGACATAACAGACGGCCTAAAGATAGACGACACCAGCGGACAGGGAACTGTCTCAGAGTGGATGGAAGGCGTATACAATATCCGTTACATCGTGGACAGTGAAAAGAAATACCTTGGCGCCATGCTGATGGTAGCAGGAGGCGGCCCAACGATCTGGGTCAACACATGGACGAAAGAAGTCGAAGGATACTGGGGCGGAGATAAGTGTACACACTATTTTCAGGACAACATTGGTCTGGACGATTATAACGAAGAAATATATAATTGCATCTAATGGAACATATAACTTATAAAAAATGGCATATAGATCACGTCTATGATTGTTCAGAAGGTTATGACGAAATTAATCATTTTGCTATCTGGACTCCAGATAGATTAGATTTAGTAGCTGAAGAGTTTCCTACCATAGAAGCTGCTAAAGTATGGATAGACCAACAAAGCCTGTAATGACATTTTACCACCCAAAACATTATGCTGCCCTCCGGGCGGCAAGGCGCAAGCATCAAGCGGCAAGCGTCAAGCCTCAAGCTACAGATCCTGAAGTTTCAAGCAACAAGCCTCAAGCCCCGAGCGACAAGCGTCAAGCTTCAAGCCGCAAGCGACAAGCTCCATAATAAATCTACCTTCATAAAGTTTCACGTCACTAGAGGCGAGGTGCTTTACCATGATAAATGTGTTCAAAGGATGGCGCATATGGAAGGCAATTTGGTGTGGTGAGAATGTCACTTTATTACCCTTGGTTACTTTTAGCTCTACAGTAAAAAATGTGCCAGAACTATTATATCCCAACAGATCAGGCGTACCTAAACTGCTTGTATTTTCTATTCTTGTCCAACTAATTTTAGGTGTAGCTTTCTTAATTTCATGCCAAAATTTAGTCTCATTTTTAGCCATGTTTTGCCG
>VTLG01006819.1_pt1 | contig 10404 bp, 18 predicted proteins | sample 4694571 | NCBI WGS metagenome assembly VTLG01 (sample SAMN12604809, study PRJNA352737) | marine metagenome | biome: ENVO:00000447; feature: ENVO:00000209|ENVO:00000569|ENVO:01000036; material: ENVO:00002151; isolation source: viral sequences binned using virsorter ... | reverse complement strand
AGAAAAATTGAATTTAAAATCGTTACAGAACAAGAATTAGGTATCAACCATGGCAGATAATGATTTTGGATTTGATGGTGAAGAACAAATGGAGGAGGATAATCGTATCCGCGAATATCTAAGTGACTTGAATAATAGAACTAATGATCAAGAAGAAATGATGCTGGAGATTATGCAGGTTCTTAATCAAACTGTCACTCCTGTACCTGATGTAGGAAACTTCTATACTTTCGTCTATAATGCAAAAACTCCTGGTGAAGAATATGACCAACATCCCCTTATTGCTTGTGTAGAATTATTTGGATGGGGATTCAGAGGTCTTAACTTTCATTGGAGAAAATACCGAAATTATACTTGGAATGAATTAGCAGGACAACTGTATATTGTCCAACGCAATGAACTTGATGACTTACTTAATATACCCTATGCCAAATTCCTACGGGTTCCCGTCTAAATAAATAAAAAGTTTCTATAATGGCTCAAACTTTTGCTCCTACTGCAACCTATGGTTCTAATGCCATAAAAAATAGAGTGAAGATTGGTGGTGCTTTAGGAACCAATCAGTATTTCTATGTAACCAATGCAAAAACAGGAACAGTTGAAATAAACAGATATGTAACTGATTCATCTGGAAAAATAACAGAAACTAAAATAGGATCTGTACCTCAGGGAGGAAAATTTACTCCTAGTTCAGATGCATCTAGTGCAGAAAAATCATATTATAACTCATCTAGAGCAATAGGAAAAGTAAGACAGCAAGCACTTCAAGTAGCTAGAAGAGAATGGGATGGAAAAACTCAACCCCCTCCTACACAAGCAATATATGGCACCAATTCTGGAAATATAGGATACACCCCTCCTGGAGCAGCAACAGCAGAATCAAGTACAAAAGGTATTCAAGACACTGGATATAGTTCTGATTCAAATACCTTTTCTAACGTAGCAAAATCCGCATTAAAAAACAATCTAAGAGATCTCGCTAATACAGGATTAAATCGTTTATTTGGTGGTGGTAGTAGTTTTGGTGGTGGTAGAGGAGGTGGAGGTGTACTCGTCTATCCAGTAACTATAAGACAATCTGGAAATGCTCAAGACTACATCAAAATACAAAGTTTAAAATATGAACCCAAAAAAAGAGATGGTTACACTTGGTCCGATAGAAGTGCTCCTTCTAGTAGAGTCATAGATACAGTCATCCTACCTATCCCAGGAGGAATTAGTGATTCTAATTCAGTTAGCTGGGGTGGTGATAAAATGGATGCAACCCAAACTGCAATGGCAAACCTTGCACTAACAGGTATTGAAGAAGGTGGGGGTGCAATGGCCGATGAAGCAAGAGCAATTGGTAATCAAATAAAAAATAACAAAGAGCAGGTACAGAAAGGACTCTCTAGTGCTATTGCTGGCATGGCATCAGGAACCGGTGCTCAACTTCTAACCAGAACTACTGGACAAATCCTAAACCCAAATATGGAATTGTTATTTAAAGATCCATCATTAAGACCATTTACTTTTACTTGGAAACTTGCTGCCAGAAGTGAACAAGAAGCAAATGCCATCATTAAAATAATCCATACCTTTAAAAAAGGAATGGCACCACAAACAGAAGGGGAAGGACTATTCCTCAAATCACCAAATACATGGAAACTTACATATATGCACAAAGGTTCACCCCACAAATACTTAAATAAATTTAAAGAATGTGCAATGACCTCTCTAACAACTCAATATACACCAGACGGTAACTATGCAACATTCGAAACTGGTCACATGACTGCATACTCAATAACAATGGGATTACAAGAAATTGAACCAGTATTCAGTAGAGATTATGGTAACGATAGCGAAATAGGATACTAAAATGTCAGATTATTTCAGTAAAGTTCCTAATTTTGAGTATGTCAGTAGAATGCCTGATGCTCATATATCCGATTATATTACGGTAAAGAATTTATTTAAAAGAGGTGCTCTTGAACCCGATATTATTGAAAACCTTTCTTTACACACAAAATACAAAATTCATGGTGATGATAGACCCGATAATGTTGCTTATGAATATTACGGAAGTTCTGAATTAGATTGGTTAGTACTTACTTGCAATAATATCATCAACGTTCAAACTGAATGGCCAATGCTGCAAAATGATTTTGATAGATTTCTTTTAGACAAATACACTACGTATGAAAATCTTAATGCTGCACATCATTATGAAACAAAAGAAATAAAAAATAGTCTAGGTGTAATTATTATCCCCAAAGAATTAGAATGTGAATCAGATTACACAGTAACTTACTTTGATTCTAATGTAGGAAGAGAAGTAACCGTTCTCAGTGCTGATTGTACTACTGAAGTAACAAACTACACCTACGAAGAAAGAATAGAAGATAAAAAAAGAGATATTTACTTATTAAAACCCAAATATCTGGGGGTAATTAAAGATGATATGGAAATAGCAATGACATATAGAAAAGGTTCCACTCAGTATATAAGTGAAACCCTTAAAGTAGCAGAAAATATTAAATTATATCAATAATTATTCCTCAGCAAGTTTCTGGAAATAACTTAGTGCATCATCTTCATCTCCACTAGCAGATGCTATAGGAGCTGCTGCAACTGGTGCTTTGGATTTGAAGTCAGGTGTGAATGTTCCACGACCTTCACTCTCATCTTCCAACTCTTCATCGAATACACGACGAGTAGCAGGTTTTGCACCTAGAACATAATCAAGACGCTTCTTCAAGTTTTCATATGACTTGAATTGATCTGCAGCAGTAAGAGCAACTAAAGAATACTCTTTATTCCACAATGCTTCAAGAGCATCTTCATCTTCCAGGAGAGGAGATACTTCAGCGAACTCTGACTTATCATAGTTCCAGTAACCATCCTTCTTAACGATCTTCAACTTAAAGTTTGCACCTTGCCAGAAGTCAAAAGGATTGATTGGAGTTTCATCCTCAAACTCTGGTTGCATTGCCTCCATAATCTTATCAAAGATCTTCTTACCGAACTTGTAAAGGAATACACCACCCTCATTCTGAGGATTTGCTTTATCCTGTACAACATAAATGTTTGCATAGTAAGAAAGCTTGCGCTTCTGCCTACGAACAACATCCTTATCGGATTCATTACCACTGTTCCATAATTCACGATTGTATTCTGAAACAGGATCCTTACCACCAGTTGTGGTCAAGGAATTTTCAATATACCATCCACCAGGACCTTGAAATGCATGTGAATACAATTTTGCCCAAGGAAGATCTTCACTTTCTGGTGCTGGTAAAAAACGAATAACGGCAAAACCATTACCTGTCTTATCTACTTCTGGTTTCCAGAGACGCTCATCAGCACCTCCACCAGTTGTGTTCATCTTCTCCACTTCTTTGACTAACTTTTGAGTCAAAGATCCTAGAGAGGATTGCTTTTTTAAGTCTTTAAATGACATTAGATTACCTCTGATTTTTTGAGATTTGGCTTGTGTGTACCTTTCATATTCTACATGTTAAACTTGTCTTCGTCAACCGCTTTTTTCATAACATCAACCATTTTGTAGATATCATTAAATACTAAATTCATATCAACATTAGTAGGAAGACCCATATCCGAAGCACCTTTTAATATATTCTCTTTCATCTGTTTTGCCATAGGATCATCAGACAAACTTAAACGAGTATAAAGAACCTTTTGTTTCTCAATAAGTCGCTCAAGACAATCTATATGATATTGCTTGTCCTCTTTAGGCATTGATGGAAATTTAAATAAAGCACCATAAACTTCTTCTTGAAGTTCTTGGATCTCAGCCAACTCTGCACGGACTACATCAGATTGAAAAAAAGTCATACTAGCACTACGTTTTGTAGAATTTTTTTATAATGTGGTACATCTATATTTAGGAAAGGACTGTATTTTTTGATCTTTCGACTTACGGTTTCCCACACGGGATCATCCAGTTTTTTATCAAAATCCTTTCTATAATCAAATATCATATCACAGATTACAAGCGTCTCAAGTGATGTTTTCCCACCTAGATAACTTCTTAAAATTGGTGGGTGACCCTTAGAACAGTCAAATACCTCATTTACCTTATTTTGCTCAAAAAGCGTATTTACCTCTTCTTTGAAAATATACGAAAGTGACTGAATTTTCTTTTTCCAATCAATATAGCGTCCTTCCCCTTCTTTGATCATTTCACCAATCCACATAGTTCCTGGATCAGTCGAATATATGAAATTAGATACAAAAAACTCTTCTACCTCTTTATCCTTCTTTTGTCTTGCAAACTTTTCAAACCAAAATCGATCCTTCCTCTTATAGAAGGCTTTTTGAGTTGCTCTGGTTTTACCACGATACTTGATATAGTCATAATGATCTTTCGTGAAGTGATTCTTCAAAGAAAGATAACAACGATAAGCATCAAAAGGCATCATTAATTAAAAACTGCATCTTCTCTCTTATCTGGACCATGTAGAGATATATTAAAAGCAAAAGTAATCCTTTCTTTATTAACAGTCTGCTCTTCTACATGATGCATCACCTTAGAAGGAAACATTACCATCGTTCCATCCTTACCTTCATAAGCACAACCATACTCATCAAATATAGTAGGATGCCCATGATTCTTATAATATATCACCCCTGAAAGAAATCCTGCATGGTTATGTGTAGGATTATCATCTCCTTTATATGCAAAATTAGTCCATATATCATATCCATCAAAATGACCTTCCCATTTTCTTAATTTAAATTCTCTATGATATCTTCCCATACCCCAATACTTTGCAGACAATCTTAACACCCATGCCATCCAAAAAGATTGATCAACTAAATGAGGAGAAATAGAACACTGATATGAATTATGTTTCTTACCATCCATATCAAGATACCCTACATTTTGATGCGCTTTAAGGTCTGCTAAGGGACTGTCTTTAAACTTCCTACTTTCATTTACCCATCCATCAAGTTCTTTCTGGATCTGTTTAGGTATTTTAATAAGAAGAACAGGGCATCCTTCCCGTATCTTTTTCATTTCAAGGATATCTTCGTTCATGCCAAAAGGTAATAGGGTTAAAAAATTGCCGCGATATTTTTCCGCCTTTTTTGGAAAAAAAAGTCGAATTTCCCTCAGACAGGGAGTTTCGCACGAGTAGTACGCTTCATGAAGTTCAACTGCTGTGCATCATACTTAATCTTCTCCTTTAATGGTTTAGATATAAGTTTAGGTACAGATTCTAAGTCTAAACTATTTTTCTCACAAAAATGAACGATTGCATCAATATAATTCATGTCCTTATTGAGTAAGACAAGTTGCTCAATCTCCTGTGCAAAGCGAGTAGGGCAAAAGAACTTGCTCTCTAATACTTTTTCTAATTCATCCTTTGGCATTCTCTGACCCAGTATTGTGACTAACAAATTCTTTTATATACCTCACTAATAACTTAATATAATCCCCTTTGTTCCTTTTGTCAAACACTTTCACATCACCACCAGGAGTAACCATAATAGTAATCAATTTCTTAGCAGGGATTCCTGTTAATTCATAATAAGCAGCAGCATAGAAGGTTTCCTGTACAAAATAGTTTTCCAACCACTTCTCAGGTTTAATCTTCTCAGATGTTTTGAAATCTATTACCGCTAACTCTCCTTCATACTCCGCGATACAATCAACTCTACCCGCAAGACCTAGGTATTCAGAGTATAAAGTTCTTTCTATAGCGTGTATGTTATTTATCTTATCCAGATATGGAGTAGCATGATGGAACATAAACTTAGTAGCAGGAAGGTAATCCTCCCACACCAAATCTCTATTCTCCAAATATGCCTGAGCAGCTTCATGAAAATCTGTCCCACGTGCAGTTGCCCTCTTAGTAATTTTGTTTGCTTCCTCAATACCAATTCGCTTTCGCCAATCAATAAAAATCTGTCTATTATAAAAAGAAGTTACTGATGTTATAGAAGGAACCCACTGACCACTAGGTAGTTGATACAACCTACATCCTGGTGTCTCTTTCTTTTCTAATTCTAGTTCACCTAGATGATTACAATGCTCAAAAATCATTTTAAAAAATCACTTAATCTATACTTCTTAGAATCAGAAGGTAAAATACTCTCCTCTAGACCCCATGTATCCTTTTTACCAAAAGATGCATAAAAAACTGGACGAAAATAAGACTTAGATGTAACTTCTGAAGCACCATGACTAATCCTCGAATCCATTATTACTGTAGAACCTGCAGGTCCTGTCATAAAACGAGGAGAAACTCCATAGGCAGAATCAATATGAGTGCCAGGATAAATCCTCAAAGGACCACCTTTCTTATCCACATCAAATAGATTCACAAAAATACTAAGAGATTTTCCACATGGTATATCAGGATGGGTGGGTTGATTTACAGCTCCAGAAAAAGAACATAAAGAACTAAACTCAAGAAGCCATGGATTATCATCCCAAAATTGATCTAAAATATCAACATAGGTAGAAAGCATCTTTCCTATCATCGAAGTAGTAAAATCATTAATTGTCATAGGACAATGCAAACGATATTCAGGCTCCCAAACAAACCTAGAATGTTCATTTGTTTTCCAATCTAAAATCATGCATGACAATAACTTTTGACACTCTTCAGGAGTAAGAACCTTTTTGGTATGCAAATATCCTTGCTTAAAAAATCTTTCAACTTTTCCATTATGAAATAAAAAACTCATAAACCAAGTTCTAACTTAGCAAGAATGTATTCTTTACATAAACCAGAGCGAACAATATCTTCTACTCCAAACTCAATAATATCAACTGAGTTTACCATCAGCCTAAGAATCCTCATGAAATCAACGATACCATTCCTCTCATTCTCTTTAATAAGATCAGTTTGAGTAGCATCACCACAAAACATTATCTTAGAGTCTTGACCAACTCTTGTCATTATACTATCAAGTTCATGATAATTCAAGTTTTGAAATTCATCAACAATAATAATAGCATTATCAAATGTTGTACCTCTTATGAATGAGGTGCTCCAGAAGTCAATAGTATCCTGTGCTTTAAGATTCGCATAGAGCATTTGAAAATCAGCATCTGTACGCATCTCAAACATATACCTTACCATAGCCTTGTAAGGTAATTGATAAAGCCAGGACTTGTCTTCATGATCACCAGGAAGAAACCCAATTTCACGAGTAGCAACAAGAGACCTAACAACATATACCTTTTCGTAAGGAGTTTTTTCGTCCAGGACATCTTTAATTGCGTTGTAGAGTGTAATAAAAGTCTTACCTGTACCAGCACAACCATATGCAACTATATTCTTACCACTACCATAAGAATCGAATAGAAGTTTCTGATTTGGTGTAAGAGGTTCTATCTCTCTCAAAAACTCATTATTAATTGGTTTTTTTCTCTTCATCTGCTTGGCAGTCATTCCGACCCCGATTGGTTGCTCAGTCTTTTTCTTTCTTGGCATATCAAATAGGTCTTACTGTAGAGCGAGGTGCTTTGGAGGCTTTGTAAAGAACATCATTCCAACCTGGATGTGACTTCTTTAACTTATCATAAACTTCTCCAACTTCTCCAACTCCAGCAACCCCTGCCTGCCAATCTCTATCCCAGGCAGGATTCTCTTTTCTCCACTCATCATATGCCTTCATTGACATAGAGAGTTCCTTTTTCTCACCATTTTCTTTGTTAATAACAGGGTATGTAGGCATATCAATATAAAGTTATGTGTTTTTATTTATTCCCAACCAAGTGCTTCCGACACTGTAGGGAATTGTTCAGTAAAAATAGACTTAATCTGTGATACAACTTCCATATGTTCCTTCTGAGTTCCATGAGCAGATCTTAAATCAATATAATGTACCCATGAACGACAAGATCCTGTCATGTATAACCTTGTAGGAGTAGCAAGAGGTAGTACAAACCGTGCACACTCTTTAGCAACACCATTATCTAACATATCCTTATAGAGTGCCATTGCATCATTAAAGTGTGCTCGCATCCTAGTATTATACCCACTCACTAACATATGATCTAAATCATCAGTACTATTCTGACGATTCTTTTCATCTTGTCTTCTTAATTCTGGTACAGGAATCTGTTCTTCCAACAAACTACTATCAGCATACCTCTGAGAAAACTCCTGGAAAGTAAATGATCTATGTCTTAGTATCTGTGCAGCAAGACCTCTAGTAGTATTAATTTCAACTGTCATATGTGCCTGTTCAAATACAGACCAGTGACCATGTTGTATACAATACCTCAAAAGACCAGCAAACTTTTCATTGTCCTGGTTCTTAGGGTTACTAACTCTGGCAACATATGCCATAGTTTTCTCAGCATCAGGTGTAACACTAACAAGTTTAATCGGCGTATCCGTCGTCATCATCAAAGACCTCATCATAATCAGCAATTTGGGGAGAGAATGCTTTTGAATTACTGTAAGCATCCACATCAGAATAAACCTCTGACTCAAGAGCGTCAACTAAGAGTTTGAGGTTTCTAACAATCAACTTCAATTTTTCTCTAGAAGGATCCATATTAGGTCTTAAAGTACTTATCAATTACCTGTAACTGATCCTCATACCTTGCAATCTTATCTAATTCTACCTGAATTGCTTCTGTGATGTCTGAATGCTCACCAATACCTACAGGGTGTTCCAAATAAACATTCACATTCACTTTATGTTTTGCAATTTCTCCTTGGGCATGTGCCTTAACTGCATTAACTAATTGGTCGCGCATGTGTAACATTTGAACTCTACGTAGTTCAATTATATATTAAAAAAAGCACCCTGTCAAAGGGTGCTTTAAAATTAGTCCAAGTAAGACTTAATCACCGCGCACATACAGTTTTGGATTCTGTATGCTTGATGCCTCTGTAAGTTAATTCAGAGACCTGTTTCTGACAAGATTTCTTGTCATCGGTGTTGTAAGATACACCTCTGTAAGTGACTTGTGCCATTGTGTTACTCCTAAAGTAGTTGGATTTTAAGGCCCGTTCCTTTAGTCGTTTGCGTCCCCGAAGGGATGAACGTACCCGTTCCGCGACTTACTTGCGTCCCTAATGGGATGAACGTATGGATATGCTAACATATCTATATTATATATGCAAGTAGTTTGGTAACACTTGATACATTTTTACATATCTTCAATCTTATACGGACACATTATCCTTTCAACGATACCACGAGCATGATTATTATGTTCAATTAACTTATTCATCCAAATTCTTTCCGCTAGAGTAACTGTACGTCCTAGCTTAACCCGACAAGCAATCTCAGTTACCCTAAGTCTACTGTCCTTACTTAGCATCAAGTGGTCTTCCATGTTTATCAACCAACCCAAGTTTTTTTGCTTGGAAAAGATTAGACTTTCTACGTCTTGTCTCCTTTTTATATTGTCTGATAATCTTATCTACCTCATCATTAGAGATCTTAACATTTAACTTATCATCTTTACCAAATCCTTCCGGATTGCCTGACTCAATATAATCATTAATCCCTTCTTGGATCTCATCATGAATGATCTCCTGAATCTTCTCTCTTAATTGATCTCTAACTTCATCCTTCTTCATCCCTTCCTCCTTTTCTTTTTCTGAGGTTCTTTATATCCCCATTGACTAGGGTTTACTGTCCCTTGACCATAATCAATTTTCTTGAGAGAGTCTTTACCATACTTGTCATAATATAAATCAAAAACATTTACCATTTTACCAGAGCGAGTTACATCTAATCGCTCCTCTCCTTCTACTACATAAAAAACATTAAAGGCATCAGTAGGAAGTTTCCTATCATTTGCCTTTTCCTTAGTGGTTTTCTCAAGAATAACTTCACAAGAATAATCAGAGGGATTAATTTTACTTTGTTCTTCTTTTTTTTCTTCTGCTGCCACAGCTTCTGCTCCTCTCCTTCTTTCTTTACCACCAATGTTCACACTCATCCGCGCCACCCCCATGTCATATCTGGATATGCTTGCTTCACATTCTCAATTGAAACACTATACTTACTCTCAAGATCTTTATCCTTTACAAGACACAGAAGTTCTGCCTCTTTAGGATGAAGTCCCTGAAGCATATTAATAAAGATCATTTCTCTACGAGTAGTAGTTAGAGTAGGATTCCCACCCTGAACAAAATGATAGAAATTTGAATACTCATGTCTTATAGATGTTTTATTCCTACCATCTAAGTCTTGTCCTGTTGCTGACTCCCCTCCTGCTGCCTCTTTAGCAATGTTTTCTGATAGGGTTCCAGCAAATGTAGTTTGGGCATTTGTTTCACCGTATGGAACCGCTCCTGGAGGGAGCAAACTAACTACTGAACTATCAAAGTTCCATACAAAAACCGTCTTAATAGATTCATGCTCATAATTTTGAAGAACTTCTACCTTCTTTGCATTAGTTTTCTGAGCATCTACAAG
>VTLG01003891.1_pt1 | contig 10405 bp, 10 predicted proteins | sample 4694571 | NCBI WGS metagenome assembly VTLG01 (sample SAMN12604809, study PRJNA352737) | marine metagenome | biome: ENVO:00000447; feature: ENVO:00000209|ENVO:00000569|ENVO:01000036; material: ENVO:00002151; isolation source: viral sequences binned using virsorter ... | reverse complement strand
AGTAAGTCTCATTTTTTCGGAGTTGCTAATACCAAATGTTAGTGATCCGTTATAATGGTTGTATATTCTTGATTCATCACTTGATTCTTGGGATATTTTCAACCCATTTGAATCAGTTGTTGCATTTTTAATGGTAAATGTGCCACTTTCTAAATTTAATCCTGTTTCTATAGTTGCTGTTGTACTCCCAACAATAGAACCTGTAACTGATAGACCTGTACTAGTAAACCTTGCTCTTTCTCCATTATCTATATCAATACCAAGATAAGAATCAGCATCAGATTCAGCTAGATCGACTTCTAAGACCATGTTGCCATCGTCACCTTTGATTCTTACATATTCACTTGTATCTGCATCTTCTAATCTAATGTGTGGTGTAGTGTTATAAACATGAATAGCAGAAGTAGGATTACTTGCTGTACCGATCCCTAAACGACCTTGTGCATTAGTGTTGTCAATAAATAAACCCCAATGTGTAGTGCTAGTTCCATCGATCCATTTGAATTGGGATATTTTTGTATTATGAATAAAAGTTCCACCTGTGCCACTACCACTTGCAGAAATTAAAGCTGATAAATCTTGACCATCTAAAGTAATCTTTCCAGCATCTATAGTGTTTTCTACTGTTAGATTTCCTGAAACAGTTAGTGTTGTACCATTAAAAGATAATTTGTCTTTAAGTGAAAATTGTCCATCATCATCTAAATAAAATCCTGTATTGGAGTTATTAAAAGTTCCTGTACCTTCATATAATTTATCTGCTGCAATAGTAATACCACCAATAGTTCCTGTATTTAAAGTAACAGCTTCAGCACCTACTGTTATTTGTACTACAGCCGTTTCAGCACTACTTATTCCTGCAACGGAAACATGAGAAACTTTTACATCATAAGTTGTGCCTGTATCTGCTTTGATATGAAAATGATTATTGGGATAACCTACATCAACTGCATCAAAGTTAGAATCGGTTGATCTTTTGTACATGACTACAGTTTTAACAATTTTTTCATCAACAGCATTTGTCCAATTAGCTTTAACAAAAACATCAGCCGATTTAATTACCGAACCTGTTTTAACAAACTCTGTTAGGGTTAAGCTAGTTGGTGGTGCTACAGAAGTATCACCTGCTGTTGGGGCTGTTGGTAATGATGGATCAGCTACATAAGTAAAGGTATTAAATACAGCAGAATTATATTCTTTTAGGTCTAACCTTACAGCTAGATATTTGTCATTCATAAATTCAAATGACATTCCTGTAATTTCAAAATCTTTACCATCGTAGCCTAGTCTTTCATTAGTAAAATTAACTACATCACCAACTTGATAAGATAAAAATTCTATTGGCACTACTACAGATAAGGTTTGATCTTGTCTGCCATAATTTAAAGCCATTCTAGCTAATCGTTGGGCTGTATAGGTTGTGTGTGTATAGGGAAAAGATAAATTTAAAAACTTTTCGTAGTTAGGTGAAGATTCTCCTGATGGTGTATCTTCAGTTAAAAATGTGCTGTCTTTATAAGGTGTAATTTCTCCACCAATATAATTATCGCTTGGTCTTACATAAGTGGCTTTGACACCATTAGCTGAACCCATACCTGAAGATTTTGTTGTTATTTGCACAGGTGCTAACACCTTATCGTCTGTAATACTTCCTGCTGCTGTTCTACCCTTACCAACAAATAGAGAAAATTGACCATTGTTGTAATTTAATTGACCACCACAAGAAGAAAGCATATGTTCTAATACTCTTTGTGGTTCTTCAGTAGAACCAAACTCACCATTTAAAGTAAAACGATCTTCAGTATCAGAACCCGTAGTAGTTATATCATCATCGCAATCATTGGCTGCTTGTTTAAATCCAGCACCAGATGTTTCATCACTAATTTCAGTATCAGTAGCACCAAAACCATAGGTACTATCTTTTAAATAATCACGAATAATTAAGGCTGGGTTACTAGAGAAAGTTCTGTTAGTTGCATGAACTCTAGGATCAACAACTTTCTTACCTTCTATTTCAAAACTAAATTCAGGGTAACGAGTAAATTTTTCTACATCAAACACACAAGAAATATAGACATAAGCTATGCCTTGTAATTTATGATCTGTTGTCCAAGAGCTACCAATATTAGCTACAGCAAAACCATTAGAAGTTGTTTGATCTCCTTTTTCTATAGTTACTTTGATTAAACTACCACTTGTATAAGCATTATCATTATCGGTATTAACAAAAGCTGATTCAGTAACACGATAAACAGTTTCACTATTTTCTGTAGTAGAAGCAAAATCAGAAGATATATCTAACTCTACTAGACCACTTCCTGCATCAATGAATATTTTTTTTAGATCGTTTATTTCATGTCCAGCTAAAGCTATGACATTGTGTAATTGATAATTATTTGCCCCTGATGTACCACGAAATACTACAGTACCACCAACTCTAGTTTTGCCATAAACAATATTACGAGCAGCAATAGCGTTTAAACCTGCTGATTTGATAGCTAGATTTTGCCTAGTAGTATCTTCAGAACCTTTAGCACTAAGATAAGCCAAGCCAAACATAGCAAGATTACCAGCAACTTTTTGTCTCCAAAAGGCTCTGCCCCAAATAGAACCCTTATGGGTTGCACTAAAAACACCTGTGCCTGTTAGCCATTGTAATCCTGTCGTTACAAGTGCTACAGATATGGCTGCTTTTATTAATTTACCTAACATGATTAATACTGTGGTGTTGGTGTTCCGATGTCATCTCCAATATTGCCACCATTACCACCTGATGATGTTAATGATCCCCAATTAACAGTTTGTTCTCTTATTTTGCTAACAAATTCCAATCCTTTATCTCCTGAATAAAGAAAATTTTGAGTTTCAGCAGTATAGAAAAGGTTTTTTGGTCTAGTTAGGTCTATAAGTTTGTTTTCTGCTGAAATAACAACACTAAAGCTATCGCCATCAGTTACTGTAAGTGTGTCCATTCTACCTTTGAATAAAATTACATTACCAACTTCATCATCGGTATCAGGGTGAAAGAAAAACATTTTTATCGTCACAGGTCTGTTTTGATAATCTTCGGTTGTCGCATAAGTAACTATGTTTGCACTTAAACCTGAAATACTAATAGTCATGTTAGTTGAAGATAATTCATTATCTTCTTCAACATTTTGTATATCTAAAAGCTCACCTGCCCCTGTATAAGACAAGCTATCGCTGCCTGTGAAGTCTCCTATGCCTGACCACAAATTAAGCGTTCCTGAATCAAATTCTAAGCTGACACCAAAAGCGATCTTTTGTTCGTCATTAGCTAATCTACTAGCTACTGCTGCTGGTACATCATCTCTACTAGCCATTTATAACCTCAACTGCTGTAAAGGAAAGACCATAGATAGATGCTTGATTTACAGACCATGAGACTTGATTAGAAGCTAATCGAAATTGCCCTTTAGGAGTTGCAAATTTTACATAATGTCCTGCTGTTATATCTGCTCTTAGTTTTGGTTCTATTCTGACACCATAATCTGTGCTTGAAGCTGTAGCATCTTCTACAACCATGACATATTGCACAGGATCACCCGTAGTTGCTGCTGCATCTAAAATGGCTAAATAATCGCCTTTTTTGATTGTTCCTGCCCCTGAACCTACTCTAGTTAAAGATAGTCCTGTTGCACCTTTTATATTTTGTCTAACTTTACAATTTGCAGTTGAAGATTCATCAACTAAAGTTCTATCGACTACTACTGCTGTAGCACTTGTTTTGGTTGTTACTTTGAATGTGCCATTGTTATCATCATTGGTTGCCCCTGATACCACAATGAAGTCACCTGCGAAAGTATTGGTGAATATGCTAGTACCAGCAGTTATGGTTGAGCTAGAAGCAGTAAAAGTTAAAGTTTCAGAAGTATCGTTTACTCTGTTTTCTGTGGCCAAATGATCGTCATTGTATGTGCCTGAATTAGTTGTATGTGATGGATCACCAAGCAAGAAAGTGTTTTTAACACCTTGTAGCCTAGTTAAAAATGTTGTCCACTCTAAAGCATCTGCTCTTTGCATTGGTGGTAGTGTTACTTGTGCTGTCCAATAGCAGCCATCGTATTCTTGTATTCTTTGTCTATTAGTAAATACAGATCGTGAAGCTGCAATATTTCTGTTCAGCGTAAATGAAACTGTAGCGTAGTTTGGGCTTGTTGGTACTGTAATTATCATTTCATGCCCCTTCTAAAAACACCACCACGATTCATAGCTTCTAAAACAGCACCTTTTGATGATTCTGCTATATCAGGCAATAATTGTAAAACTTCATTCCTAACTGTGTCTTGTACTCCTGTAGCAAAGCTAACTGTTTGATTGATTACTACAGCACCTTGACCTTTTGTGTGATCTAATACTGTTTCATTAGGGTGTAGTATTGCTGGGAAACCACCCTTGCCATCTATACCACCTGCTCTTGCACCCATACCTGTATAGCCACCACCTGAAAATTTTGTAACACCAGCAAGAGTCATGGGTGGTAGTTCTGGTGTGGCTGATGTTTTATCACCACTTAAAAATATGCCAAACATCGCCATACGAATTTGCAGTCTGACCAAATCCCTTAAAATACTTCTGACAAAATCTTGCCACTCTAAAGTGCCTGTTTCAACAAAATCAGTTAAAGCATCAGCAGCATCGTTAAAAGATTTCACCCAAATGCTATCCATAGCATTTTTGAAACCTTGATCATCAAATTCTTGTTTTAATTTATCTAGTGGAGATAGTAGGTCTGTTAAAGCACCACCACCTGCTTCGCCTATTTTCAATACTTTTTCTAAAAATTCAGGTAATTCACCACCCCCTGAAATCATATCATCAAGTGTTGTTCTTATTTGTATTGCTTTATCTCTTAAACCATCACCCCATTTTTCACCAGCAGCAGCACTTGCATCTAATTGTTTTTCGATGTCAATTAATTCATTTTTTATATCTAAAATATTTTGTATGGCATCTCTCTGTAAAAGTGCGCCACCCTTCAAAAAATTTCTCATGTCAGCGTTTTTTATCTCATCAAGACTATTCAACAATTCTTGTATATATTCGTCTGCTGATGTAATACCTCTTTCTGCTGCATCTTCGATGGCATCTATGTCTAAACCCGACAATAAATTATTTAAATCTGCACCAACCATTCTTGATTGTAAAAAGAATTTCCTAATTTCTGCTGTAGCATTACCTGTACTACCAACAAATGATTGAATACTGTCAAGAACATCGGCAAGAACATTAATAGTTATGAGAAAACCTGCAATTAACTTATCTCTAATGGCAATTCCTAAATCTTCAACAGAACCTTCTTGTGTAGCAAATTTATTTGTAGTTTCACTTATGTTTGTTGCTAGGGTTTGTACTATAGGTAGAAAGGCTATAGCTATAACTGCTTTTATTACTTTGAATTGACGATTTATTAAAGCTAAAGTGTCGTTAAATTTTTCAGATTTTCTAATACCTTCTTCATCTAAAATTAAACCATAGGCTTGAGCTTTTTGTATATAAGCATCAAAAGCATCAGCACCATTATCTAAAACATCTACAATTTGGATTCCAGCACGACCAAATAGATTGGCTGCTGCTGTAGCTTTTTCTGATTGTGAACCTAATTTAGACATTCCATCGGCTACTTCACGAAGTAGGGTGTCCATATCTTTAGTGTCGCCATTAGCATCAGTAATAGAAACTCCTAAATCTCTAAAAATATCGGCTTGGGTTTTTAAACCTCTTTGAGCATCACCAACAGATCGTGTAAATTTTTCAAGTGATTTATTAGCTATTTCAAATGTTGATCCTGATTCAATAGCTGCTATTTGAAATGCTTGAACTGTAGATGTAGCTAATCCTGTCCGTGTAGCTACTTTACCAATGGCATCAGCAAAATCAAAAGATTGTTTAGCTAATACTGCGATTGCTGTTCCCATAGCAGCTACAGCGACAGTAGCCCCTAGTGCAGCCTTACCAACACCACCAACTGCACCAGCAGTACCTTTGGCAACACTACCTAATTTTTTAAATGTGCCACTAGCTGCATCTTTTGCTTTTATTAATATTTTATATGCTTGACTTGCCATTCTGTTTTACTCGTTCTTGTTTTATTTTAAAGTAAGCTGTCCATAATTGGTATTCTTCCATAGACATTTGTTGTATCTCATGTAAAGACTTACCAAGAATCTCTGCTAATTGTAGTTGATTGTAAAGGTGATTATCTAGGTCTAATTTTTTTTTACTTCTTCAGGTGTTTCTTCTGCCATAATTTCATTCGAGACACGAATAAGAACATTACGATCTACTTTAGTAAGGAGTGCTTGTTTATCTTCTAAAGAAAAGATTTTATCTCCGTTTTCATCTAGTGCTTTATAGATCAGCACATAGGCTAACATGGTCATTTCATTATCTTTAGCCATAGCCCATAGTTTTTGAGTTTCTTGGAGAGTTAGGGGTTTGGAATAAATCTGTAAGGGTTTATCTTCCTCGCCCCACTCAGGTACGATAATCTTTTTGATATCTAGGGTATCAAAATGAGCTTTTGCTCTATCTATAACTTTCAATTATTAAACAGTTCCTATTGTTAAAGCACCTGTACCTTGTACAGAGAATGATCTTTCCACCAATCCATCGTGAGCTTGACTTTGTGATACACCTGTAACTATGCCTGTACCTGATAATTGATAAGCACCTGAACCTGATCCTTCAGGTTGAAATAAAAATGCTAATGAACTACCTATAGTCATAGCTGTTTGTGCTGTATCTGTATCATCAAATCTAGCATCTACTGATGCTGTAAAACTTGTTAATGATGATTTATAAGTTTTTGCACTATCACCCATTGAAGTATCTTCAATAGTATCTGCTGTTTGCTCTACGGAGAATGATGTAATTTCACCGATGGCGTTGCCACCTGCTTTAACGACACCTGCTGATCCTGAAAATGTTGCCATAATATTATTCTAAAGTTCCTTCTGTATGATGATAAGGTATTTCAAATGTCATTACAACAATTGCGAGAGGATTATCACCTTCTCCGTTAAAACTTATGTCTGTGCTGACCAGAAAGCTATCTTTAGCTAGATTGTTTATTAATCTATCGCCATACATAGCCACCTCTACTTCTTTTGTAATGGTGTCTATAGTATCGTCATAATTGCTGTTAGCCTTCACATAACCTTCTACAACAAGCGATAATCTTTTTTCTATAGTACGAGGTGGAGACATATCTAATGGCTCTGAGCTTTCTTCTCTGGTATAGATCAGCAAACAAGGCAGTTTGGTGTTCTCTATTGGATAAACTCTTGATTGAAAGACATTAGAGCCTGTTGTAGTTAGACCTGTAAGCGTGGTTGCAACTCGTTCTCTAATTTGTTGTCTTAAATGTGCCATAACTTATTGTAGCTTATTTGCCTTGCCCTCGATATTTCTTCCAGCTTCTTTTTTTGTTTTTATTCATAGTTGAAGTGCCAACATTGTTTCTGCCTTGCCATGTTTTCTTACCCCTACGACCACATACAGGCACATAAGCTGATTTGAATTGTGCTTTTGATTTTTTAGGCACTTATTCTTTTGGTGTATGTGAAGCACCGAAATAAAAACTTATAACTGCTGATGCAAGTCCACCAAGATAACCTAACACTAGATTAATTAATGCTTCTGAGTTTTGTTCAGGTGGTTGTAGAGTAACTAAAAAGATATAACCCATAAAGCCACCAATAGTTATAAAGCCAAGAAATTTAGATGTCCAATCTCCACTAAATCTTGATCTAGCGTCTTGCACATCTTCTGTTTCGAGTTTAAATACATCTACATCTAACTCTTTCATTTGCACTTCAAACTCTTGCTCTGCTTTTTTGAGCTTCATCATCTGTTCTGGTGTTGCTTCTGCAACAGCCTTTTCTATAGCTTTAGGATTGTTAGAGCAACCTAAAACATCACATATAACATTAGCTGCCATTCCACCCAATGGGCTTCCTAATGCTGATCCGAGAGTTGGTGCTACAGCACCGACAATATTTTTTAATAAATTTTTCATACTTAATGTAATTCCTGTTCTAATTCTAAACCAATTTCTTGATCTATGCTTTCTAACATATATCTTGGTATGTTTATTTTTAAATCAATTTCCTGTTCCCCTGCCAAAATACGATCCAGATAAAACACAAATAGTTTTTCGTATCTTTTGCGAGTGAAGTTTTTTTGTCCTAGATTATTCCTAATATCGCAATCGTGTAACCATGCTTCATCTAATTGTGCTTCAGTATATAAAAGCATTAGTCTTGAAGAATTAGTGTGGTAATCCCTGTTCCGTCTGGTTGTACATTGACAATATTATAAGTAACAGAATCGATAGTTATGGTATCGGCTGTATCTACATTTGTTACATCAGAAGATCGGCAAGTCACTATAGGTTGTGTACCATCAATATCAACAGATTCTCCTGCTATCGCAAAATAGTCCTTGTTGATTATTACTTTTATGGTTGAACTACTGCCATTAATTGAAATAGATGCACTTACCCCATGTGCATCGGTATCAAAATAATTTAATAGGTCTTGTGCCGATTCTAATGCCATTATCTAGTCTTTAAATCTTTCTCTGCTTTATCAGCTTTAGCTGGTGCTTTACCATTTGACTTTTCTACACCTGCTGCTTCTAAACCAGCGTAATCATCTTCATCGCAATTAAATGTGTCACCTGCTTTGTGCCAAGTGCCATTATAAAAAACATCTCTAGTTGCTACTACTTCCATAATTTCCTCATAAAGTTTATTGAACGATCTTCATTCATAAAACCATTATACATAAAAAAAGGGCTACCGAAGTAGCCCTTAAATTAAGTAAAACTTAATTATGAAGCGATTATATCTTTAATCACTGAGAATCCTTCACCATGACGGATTCCAACATCACAATCTTGGAAGAATGCTAGTCTTGTGCCACCTGAAGTAGATAGTGAAGCCTGATCCACTACTACATCAACACCTGACCAGAATCCAAGCATTACATTGCTGAAGTCACCAAATATCATTGCTGATAGGTTAGAACCACTACCTTTAGTTAGGTTAGATGGTACTAATGTTGTTGATTCAACTTTGTAACCTAAGATGTCATTTTCGTTCAGAATGAAGTTGCCTTCAACGCCTGAACCTTGCTTAGCTGTAGTTCTTAAAGCTGCTGCAACTTTTGGATTAGTTAAGAAAGCTGGATTTCCACCCATTGCTTTAGCAACTTCAACGCCTTTAACCATATCTACAGTTTTAGCGTAAGTTGGTACTGCACCATTAGTTCCCATAGCTACTACAGTTGCATCTGAGTTCTGAATAACACCTGAAGGCTCATTAGAACCACCACCATTGATAGCTACACCATCAATCTTTCTTGCGAATTGATTAATAATGTCGTCTCTTAAGACAGCTTCAACTGATGGATCAGATTGCATCATTAGTTTTCTAGTTACATCTACATAAGCAGCCAATGTCTTTGGAGACATAGTTACTTGTGCAAATGTAGCTGCACCTTCACTAGGGGCATTACCTTCTGCAACAAAAGCTGCATTAGTAATTGAAGCACTTAGTTTTGGTATTGCAACATCACCTTTTAAGCCAGACATTAATCTTGCACCAAGACCACCTACTGTTAGTTTGTCATATAATGCACCGATAAATTCATTGGCTAAATGGTCTGTATCAACTAAGAATCCACCTTGTGAGTTAGTACCTGCTGTTTGATCCCTTTTACCAAATGCTATGTTAGTTGGCATATAGAAACCTCTAGCAGATTTACCTGTTTGAGCAGCGATTTCATCTGAAACCTCTTTCTCAAGACCTGATAATCTTCCACTTGCTGATTCTCTTACAGCTTTAAGCAATGAGTATTCTCTTTGCTCTTTTTCATTCATATCCACATTAGATGCTAAGTCTAGTGGCTTATCGTTTGCGATATTTTCAAGAAGTTCACCTCTGAATTGTGCAAGAGTTAAACCTTTGCCGATAGCTTCATGTGCCATATCTCTCTTGTTGTGTTGAACACCAAGATCAAGAATAGCTTTAGCTTCTGCTGCCTGTTCTTTTCTTACTTCTTCAGGATTTACTTCTGGAGTTTTCATTTCGTTTTCCATTTTTATATCCTTTTTATTATTAGGGTTAATCTTAATTTTTGGTGTTTCTTTACTACGAGCAAAGCCAACTGATTTTGACATATCGGCTGGTACGCTTACAGCAGAAACTTCAAGGGGAGACCAAGAATTTACTCTATAGATGGGTACGCCATCTTTCTCGTTATCTTCCCTCTGCATAGAATTGACTTGATAGCCAACACTTATGTTCTGTCTGATGCCATCTAAAACATCTCTATAGATTTCATCAGCTTGTTTATTTTTGCTAAATCTAACTTTAGCT
>VTLG01003322.1_pt1 | contig 10405 bp, 20 predicted proteins | sample 4694571 | NCBI WGS metagenome assembly VTLG01 (sample SAMN12604809, study PRJNA352737) | marine metagenome | biome: ENVO:00000447; feature: ENVO:00000209|ENVO:00000569|ENVO:01000036; material: ENVO:00002151; isolation source: viral sequences binned using virsorter ... | reverse complement strand
TGTAAACTCTCCAACTTCAGACTTTTGGTCTATCTCATCAAAAATTGTATTCAACTTCTCATCATCATCTACAACTGCTCTAGCAATTTCTTTATCAACTTCTTTGCTAAATGTAGGAGAGCCAATATTCATAGCTTTTGCTTGTTGGAAGTAAATTAGATCAGAAGCATAATCTCTAATATTAAATGAGTCAGGGTAATTTATCTCGCCATCAAAAGTAGCATTTTGGAACAAAGCATATAATCTAAATAATTGTTCTTCTGCTATTTGTAAGTTATCTGCTTTTTCTGATAGTCTTGCATTTAACAATTCAAATTCTGTTTGTAAAGCTATACCAGATGATACTGCTTGTTTAGTAGTTCTTACTGCGCCAGTGTGTGCAATTCTATTAATAGATTCTACCTTGTTATTTATTGAGTCCATTATTGCAGTTAAGTTTTGACCAGATGGTTGTAATAAATATGGTTTTAAGTTTGGCTCTAATTCATCAGGCATTTCAATTACTGCACCAGCACCAGCACTTGCATTTACACTTGGAGTTTTTACTAATGATGGGTGGTTAGTTAATCTAATTAATTGTTCCATTTCAGAGTATTCATTGTAGATAGATTTTTGTAAGTCAGCTATGTCAGTAAGGTCTGATTGACCAATTCCTCTTTTGTGACTTTTGGAATTGTATAAAATAACTGCTGGTATTTTGCCAATCAGGTTATCGGCAGTATCTATTATTTTTGGTGGCTCTCTATCTGGCATATAGACAGTTTCAATTCTATCAGGATACCAAAGTCGCATATATGTTCCACCATCTTTATCTACTTCTTCTCTAATTTTAAGATAGTCCAAATAATACTTACCATTTACTTCTCTTTTAAAATTCCAATCTAAAACATTTTCAGGAGTGGCGATTGATAAATAAGGTCTGATGTCTTGTTCTAATTCTTCTGCTCTTGTGTTTGTTGTGACTCTAGGTTTATCTAAAATCATAAAACAATGACCATAAATTGATGCGAAGTTTTGTGCTTGTTTAATTACAGAATTTAAATTGTTTCCCTCTAGGTCTGCGTCTTTTAAGAATGATTCTAAACTAGGTTCTTCTGCCAAAGAACCAAAATCTCTGCTTGGTCTAACTCTAAATAAAAACGATGAATAGATTTGAATAATATTTTTACAATGATTATCACAAGGAGTGTTTGCAAGTCTTTGATTAAATTCGTTATCTAATTCTAAATTATATCTGTTAAGATATTGACCAATCATATAGTCATATCCACCATTATAAGATCTAATATAGTATTCCCAATTATTAACAGTTTGCTGATAGTCTTTGTGAACTTCTAATGCTTGATCTCTTGAATATGCCATAATTTATTTAATTGTCCATCTTGTAGGAGAAGAAAAATTAGCCTGTGTAGTTAATGGTTTTAAATAATCAATCATATAACCAAGTGCATCGTTCATATGGTCAAACCCATCTTCCTTGTCAGGAATATTTGTATTCTCCTTGTATATTTGTCTTTGTAATCCTTTTATCAATGTTTTGCAAGTTTGTGAAACAAAAATATGTCTTTCTCCTTTAGAATCTTTTAACCTACTATTAACTGCATTGACCCTATCTCGTATAGCTGGGTGTTTGTGTTTTACTTTAACTTTAAATCCAGCATTTTGTAATATTGATAAATCGGTTCGTCCACCAGCAGATGTCTTTCTTTGTTTAGATGCTGGGTCAGGATATATAAAAATTGAAATTTTAGTTCCATACCTATCTCTTATTTCTTGCACCATTTCATCAGTATTAGAGCCATAAATAATAACTTCATCTACAAAATAAACTTTATCTTTTTCAATCTGTCCTACACAAGCAGACATTGGGTCAACGTTAAAATCCATTCCTATATGTAAAGGTTTAGTCCAATCTATTTGTCTTTTAACAACATTATCAACTGGGTGGAAGTTGTAATAAACTGCACCAGCATAGTTTTCAAATGTACCCTCAAACTCTTGTCTAAATGTTCTAATGTCTATGTCTTGTTTAGCTTGTTCTATTTCTTCTTCAGTGACCATACCACCATCAATAGTAGTATATTGAAAAGACTCCCAATCATCATCTTGCTTTCCTTTTAAATACATTTCATAACTCCAATTTCCATAACCTTTTGGAGTTCCACACATAAGCACATGACCTAATCTGTCTGATATTGATGCTCTTAATACTTCAAACCAAGTACGTTTATCTATATCTGCAAACTCATCTAATATTAAAAAGTCTAATCCTGTACCTCTTAATGAGTCATAATTATCTGCACCCTTTAATGATATTTGACTATTTGTTTTTCTAATAGTTATAGTCATTGTAGTTTCGTTAATATCCTCAATCCAATTAAACATATTCAGCATTTCTTTAAGAGTTCCCCAGACAATCTCTTTTGCCATTTTAAATGTTGGTGCTACATACCAGATTTTACGATTTGGTTGAGATGCGTATTTCATCATCTCTGTCACTGCTAAATAAGTTTTACCAAATCTACGACCACTAATTAATATTCTAAATCTAGCTTTTGATTGACTAATTTTTAGTTGGGGTTTTGTTAATGTTATTTTCACTTAAACACCAATATTTAATGATATATTTTTGTTCGTCAAATTCTTTAGGTGCTTTCCTTACTAACTGTATTGTTTTTTCTGCACCTCTTGATACACATTGAGAATAAGTAGTCAATTCTCTATCTGTAAGTGGTGGATAGCAAAAGTTATTAATTAGAGAGCATAGTTGATAAAGGAGTATATATTCCATTTAATTCTTCTTTCTTTTCCATCTTCTTTGAGTTTGGACTCTCCAACACCAATGGAATATTGCCCTTGTTATTTTCTCTATTGTTTTTAATACCCAATCTATCATTATGAAATCTCACTTCGTTTTCAAATGTCCTATCTTCGTCAATCATATTATTCTAAAATTATTTTTTTTATTGATTTTTCTCCCATATAAATTTCTGTTTCAGCTTTACCTCTCCAACATTTATAAGATACAGTTTCGCTATAAGTTCTTTCAGCTTCTCTTTTACCTCGTAAGCAAGTGGCCATGTTATCTTGTATTCTATGCTCTTTTATTTCTCCATTTACAAACATCAACAAAGCTATTATTCCTGATTCAATCATTGGCTATTACCATTTGTATATTTCATTTCTCTATTTGCATCTTTTAATTTTTCAATATCTATTAAAACCTTATCCATCTGTTTTCTTAAAAACTCAATGTTCACTTTGTTTAAAGCCATTGACTCGATATGTTTATTTAGTTTATCTGTTGTTTTATATAAATCTTCAATCATCATAAATTGTTCCGAGTCTGCTGGTAATGAGCCTAGTTGTCCTCTTGGCCATTTAATTCTAAACTCTGTATTTTCTTCTAAATCTTTTTCCATTAATTGTAATCTAGTATCTGTAATATTAAGCCTTTCAACCATTTGAAAATATCCCATTGTTCCAAGTGCTACAATTACAATTAAACTAGCAACTGTTTTCATTGGCATAGATACTTTTGCTTCTTCTGATATTTTAAGAGCCATTGAATAAATCCTCTGGTGCAGTTTGTTTTTTCTTTTTCTTTTTTGGTTTTGTTGTGAACATATCATCTACCCAAGCACACCACTTGTCTAATGTTCCAAATAAAAAATAACAAATTTTATCTATCATATTTTAAAACCTTTTTTCCAAGATTGTACTGCCCAATAAACCGGAGTAGTATTAAGTTGTTTTCCTGATCTTCTTGCTCTTGCCAAGATAGGACGAAACCTTGCCATAAACGATCTCTGTCTAGCTGGTATATTTTTTTTAATAGATAACTCTTTACTACCAAATCTTACAATCTGTACTCTGTTTGTTTTTCTGTTTTTAACATAAACTGCAAACTTTTTAGACCCACTTGGTGTTCTAAATGGTTTATTTAATTTAACAGTTCTGCCTTTGAATTTTGCCATACATGGCTAATACCACATATTATTCGCAAATGAAACCTTGTATTGTACCTCTGCCATCATTTAGATAATAACCATTCTTCATAGCATCATCGAACTCTTTATAAGTGGCTATTGCTTCTCTATGGTCGTCTGCGTACATCAGACATTCGTGGACTTCCATTGGTCTTGCTAATTCGTATTCTTCTTTTAACAAAGTTCCATCGAATAACAGTACCAATATTATTAATGTGTTGCACATCAGCCCACTCCTTTATTTTTTTATACCAAAGTATCTTATATTTATCATCTTTAGTTTTATTATAAAGGTTTGCTAATTTATCTATCTCTTGAAGTGTCGTTGTCGCCATTTGTTGCATACATAAACATCTTTTACACCAAAACTTTTATAAATATTGCAGAATGATCTTTTATTGCTATATTGACCACAGTTGCCACAGCTACCTCTACCGGTTGATGGTCTAAAATCTTGTGGTAATCTAAAATCTATCATTTCTCCATTAGGATAAAAATTACTTCGCTTGTCCATTTTCTATTAGCTTTCTTAAATCTTTTGCTATTTGTAAAGCCTTATTAAGTTTTCTCAAAGCTATATCTCTTTGAATCTTTACTTGATCGCACTCTAATCTAGCTTGATCTCTTTGTTCTCTTAATTTTAAAAAAGTGTTTTCTCCTATTGGCTCTTGCATATTATCTCCTATATTAATGTTGATTCTATTCTATTTTTAGCAATTTTAAAATTATTTGGGTTTAATTCAATCCCTATAAAATTAATATCAAAATTTTTACAAGCAACACCAGTTGTACCACTACCCATAAAATTATCTAACACAGTATCTCCCTGAACACCAACAATTTTTAATATATGATCTACAACAGCTATTGGCATTTGTGTTGGGTGTACTCTTTCGTCTTTAGGTATATTATGAGGAATATACCAAACTGAACTTAATGGGTCATGTATTCCTGTATTATCATTAATGTGAATATCATTACCTTTTGATAAATGATAAATAATTTCATAATCTAAATGAAATCTTGATTTAGTGCTATCAAAAGAACCAGCATATTTCCATATAATATAAGATTTAAAAATAAACTTTTGAAAACCATTAGTAAATTCAAGCCAATGTGGTGTTCTCAAAGATTTATTAAAAGTTTTGCTTTTAATATTAAAGAATATTTGTCCATTTTTTTTAAGAACTCTATAATATTGTTCAAACACACTATCTATAAAATCTGAATATAATTTAAAAAACAAAATATCTTTTGAATTACTTGTATAACCAGCACCAGATATATCTTCATATGGTGGACTTGTTATTATTAAATCAACACTATTTTCAGGTATTGTTGGTAATACCTTTAGACAATCATCATTTATTAATTTCATCTGCCTTGTCGGTTATATTTTTTATACGATCTTTTCTCACTTTTATTTAGTCTTTTCTTATGTCTTCTCGGTCGTTTAGGTGGTTTATCTCTAGGTACAAAGTGAACAAATTTAATTCTTGCCATCTATTTCTTCTGCTTTAGCATCTATAATTAATGGTAAAGGCTCAACAATAGACTCTGTTTGAGTTCTATCTTTCATACCTAAATAATTTTTACTTAACCAAATTTGCATATTGGTATTATCTTTTTTAACTGCTTTATCCCACATTTTCTTACGCAAACTAGCCTTACCTTTTTCTCTAAACTGTTCGATAATATCGGCATAATTTCTTTTTAAAGTTCTAGCAGATACTCCCATAACACTTGCTATTTCATATGTTGGACACCCAATAGATGCTAGGTTTTTTAATATTTCAGTATCTACAATTATTTTAGGTCTTCCAGCACCTTTTCTTTTTTCTGACACATTTGCCTTATTATTGTCCATTTTCTAACTCTGCTTTTTTTCCTGTAAAGTTTTCCCACCTTTTAATTATTACATCACAATATTTAGGGTCTAATTCCATAATTCTTGCTTTTCTGTTTAATTTTTCACAAGCAATTATAGTGCTTCCTGATCCACCAAAACAATCTATAATTATATCTTCATTTTTACTAGAATTATTTAATGCTTTACAAACTAATTCTACAGGTTTTTGAGTAGGATGTACATATTTAGAAGTTGCACCTCTGCTCATATACCAAACATCAGATTGAGATTTATCTCCATACCACTGTTCGCCACAGTAAAATATAAATTCATGCTGGGGTCTATAATGACTTTGACCTAAACCAATTGATTTTTTATCCCAGACAATACAGTTTTTAACTTTAAAACCTGAATCAGTAAGTGCTTTATGAAATTCACTATAAGTTCTCCAAGTAAAACAAATATAAGATGCAGATCCTTGTTTAGCTTTTATTAAAGCACAACTTAAACTATCTTTTACTAAAGTTATTAACGCATTATCTCTTAAATCATCATTTTTAATCATACCATGTGCTTTTACTAAAGCACCTTTAGGTGTACTGCCCTCTGCTCTACCACCTCCATAAGACATCCCATAAGGAGGATCGGTAAATATCATATCAGCTTGTTCGGTACATAGTTTATCAAAATGATTTATAATTGTACTATCCCCACACATAACTCTATGATTACCAAGTTTCCAAATATCTCCTAGTTTAGATATAGGTTCTTCAGGTGTTTCAGGCACTTCATCTTCATCAGTTAAACCCTGTTTTTCCTCAAATAATATATTGTTTAGTTGTTCATCGTTAAAACCTAATAAATCTAATTTAAAATCTTTAGCTTCCAATTCTTTTATTTCCATTTTAAGTAATTCATTATCCCACTCGGATTCTTCAGCAGTTCTATTATCAGCTATTCTATATGCGTTTATTTGCTCTGGTGTTAAATTATCTATTATAGATACAGGAACTTGTTTGAGTCCTAATTTTTTACTAGCCCTAAATCTAGTATGTCCAGCAACAATAACTCTATCCTTATCGACCACTATTGGTTGTCTAAAACCATATTCTTTTAAAGACATAGCAACCTTTTCAATAGCAGTATCAGATAATTTTCTCGGATTGTTCTCGTATGGTTTTATAGAGTTTATATCAGCAATCTGGATTTGCATTTTTATATTTCTACCTTTTTCATCTCTTTTATGCAACCAATAGGAAAACAATTTCTATCGCTAAATGTTTCATCATCATAACTAGCAAATGTCCAAAGATATTTTTTATCTTTCTTAAATACATAAGCATAAGTGTGCATGGTAGCTGGTTTCATTTTTTCAAACTCATTAAATGTAAAATGCGATGAGTCACCTAAAATATCATTCCAAATAATATGATAAAAGTAATATTTCTTTTTGTTTATTGAAATGTGGCGAAATTTTGACTTCTTTTTTACCATTAATGTTTCTTATGATTATCTGACTCTACGATTGCCCTATAATATTCTAATTGTGTTTTTAATATTTGATTTTCTATACTTAAAGCAATAATTCGTTTTCTACAATATTTAAAAATTCGCAGTAATCCTATCATTTATCCCCATTGATCTGCCATAGCTTCAGCAATCCCTGTCCAAAATTTTGAATGTTCTTTATTATAATTTTTTGGAACATTTTTAATATTATGTTTCTGTCCTCTTTTTTTTCCACCAGTATTACTAGGTAAAAAAGTTTCATGTTTATTAATTATATTTGTGGACATAAGTGGTGGTAAATTTTTTAACCACAAATAAGTCCTTTTAGAAAAAGGGTGTCCAAACTCATAAGGCTCAACATAAGTGCTGTTTTTAGGTAAATTAAAAATTTTCATAGGTTTAGGATTTTCTACACAAATTTTAGGTATTTTAGCATTTAATAATTTAAAAAAAAATTCTTTAGCTTTTATCCCTTTATAAAATCTATCTTTATCTAATTTACCATTTTTATATAACCATCTAACACCAACATTTGACAAATAAGTACAAGGTGGGTGTGCTATCATAAGATCCCAACCTTTATCTAAATGTTTTAAAACATCATCTTGAATATGGTTGCCTTTAGATTCAGTAGGTAAAATATCACAACTCCATGCATTATGACCTTTAACTGTAAAAGCATCTCTAACTATGCCAGAATATTCACAAGCAACTAAAACTTTCATTATTTATACTCTTTCAAAGGTTCGTTTTTCCATCTGTGCTTCTTATACTTTTTACCATCTTTTTCGAGAATTGTGTAATGACCCCACTCCCCTATGGTTTTATACCCATTATTCACATCTTGGTCTTTGCTAGACCTAGTATTTGATATATGTGTATTGTATTTGTGTATTGACACTTGTTGCGATAGCTGGGCTATAGGTGGTTGTTCGTTATCCACATACTGATATAAGTCGTAATTTTTAAGGCTTATTATAGTGACTTTTCTGCTAGGGTGGTTGTTGCTGGGCTGTAGCTGGGCTGTTCTAGTGCCTATCATTTTTCTACGCACAAGACGTAGTATGAAAGACCTCATTTCAGAGTAAGTCATGCCAAATCTTTTAGCAGTGACTCTTAAAGGCATAATAGCTTCTCCTCGTTTAATAAATATTTCAGAGTCTAAAAATCTTAATGTGACATCTTTATGAGATGCAGATGATATAAAATATATCCAGCAACTAGCTTGTAATAAATTTTTAAATATAGGATTAGAATATATATCTCTATATAAAATAAAATAACCTCTCTTTTTAGCCATTACTTACTCTCTTTCTCAATCATATCAATTAATTGTCTTTTGGAGTATCTATTTAATAGTGTCCTAATTATGTTTAATGTTTTTTTTGTTTTTTCGTATTCTCTAGCACGATTGCTAGATACTACCTCAAAGTGTTCTTCTCTCATCTCTGCCATTATTTATCTCCAAATAATTTATAAGCATCTTCCATAAGTTCTAATTGTTTATTAACTTGATGTAAGATTGATTGTTCAGTTCCATACTTTTCTATAAATAGATTTTTACCTAAATGAATTGAGTCTTTACCTAATCTGTGGTGCATTTCACATAGAGGAATTGTATCTTGGTGGCTTGGTCTTACAGATAATCCTGTATGCGATCTTATATGATGTACCTCTGCTGGTCTTCCACAACAGAAACAACCCATTTGAGCAATCTTATCTAATCTATCTTTATCTACTTTGTTTGCCATACTATCGCTTGTTTGCCATATTTAGTTTCTCGTCTTTTACCAGAGTCTTCTAATAAATTTAAAACTTGTAATTCTCTGACTCTAGCACAGACACTAGATAAAGGTATTTCTAATTCATCTGAAATCTCATAATTTGTAGATGCTTTAGATTTTACAAATTCATAGACTTGTTGCCTTTTAGTTTTAATCTTTGGCTTTATTGTGGCTAGTGCGTCTTGGCTTGTTTTTGTGTAATTTGCTGACTCATAATCGGTAGCAAATATATTTAGTTGTTTCATCTCTTTTTTCTCTCTGTTAGGTGCTGGGTCAGGAGAGAAGCTGACCCAACACGATCTTATTAAAGTATTGATATGAAAATAATAAATACTTGTCTTGCGACAGTTCTCTCTAACATTTTTTTATTTTTTTTCATACCTTTAATTGATTCGTTTTATAAGTGATTTGTTTTTAAATTGCAATTTTTAAAATCTAGGTTGTTATAATAGTTAAAAAAGCTAGTAAAATAGCCATTTTTTAAGCTATTTACAATGCAACCTTAATTTTATAGATTATTCGTATGTTAAATAAAACTAACACTAAAAAAGGAGAGAGCATAATGCAATTATCAAAATGGGGTGCAGAAAGATTACTGTCTTATTATCTAGGAATAGATGATTGGGGTGGGCAAGAATGGGACGAAAAAAAATACAATCCTATTATTACAGAAGTTTTAGAAGATTGTATAAAAACTAGAAAATTAAAAATTCCAGAAAAATATCCTGAACTAGCCCATTTATTTAGTTGTGATATGTCAAGTGGTTTAGATATGGACGAAATGAATCTTGAATGGTGGAAAGATGAAACACCAGAATATCTTTTAAAACATTTAGGATTAGATATTGAAAGTTTGAGATTAACTATAAAACAATATAAATCAATTATAAAAAAACTTGATAAATATCCAAATGCAGAAATTAAATATAAATGGAAAGAGGAGAGAGTATGATAGTTTCAATTATTAAATGTAAATCCAAAGATTGGAAAGAACATTTTAAAAAAGAATTTGGTGCATACCCACCAAATGCTACATTACAAGATGTGGCTAACGATAGAGTGTCAATGTATGGTAATCACGTTGATGCTTTTATAAAGGAAAAAAAAAATGAACCAAAAAAAGATGTTTCAGGTTCAAGAGAGGTTGGACAAGACAATAGTCAAGGAAAAAGATTTATTGACTCGCCTTTCAAAGCTGAAGCAGAAAAAGAGGAACTTGGCTTTTAAACTTCATCATTTGAAGTACCATCAACCAGTTCTTTAAAGAGAGGATA
>VTLG01001594.1_pt1 | contig 10405 bp, 12 predicted proteins | sample 4694571 | NCBI WGS metagenome assembly VTLG01 (sample SAMN12604809, study PRJNA352737) | marine metagenome | biome: ENVO:00000447; feature: ENVO:00000209|ENVO:00000569|ENVO:01000036; material: ENVO:00002151; isolation source: viral sequences binned using virsorter ... | reverse complement strand
CCAGAAGGAGAGGACATTCCATGGCAGAGAATGTTTTCACATTCCTTTCAGGGGCCAGGAGGCTGGTATATTGAGAACAGTCTCACCACTATCAACAAGAACGATCCTGTTGGAGAAGCAAATCGTAAACTTTGGAACTCTGGTTCTGAGGCTGATAAAGAGACTGCTCGTAGACAGAAACGTAAGTTGTCTTACTTCACCAACATCTATGTTGTTGCAGACCCTAAACATCCAGAGAATGAAGGAAAAGTTTTCCTTTATAAGTTTGGTAAGAAAATCTTTGACAAGATTATGGAGGCAATGCAACCTCAGTTCGATGATGAACAAGCAATCAATCCATTTGATTTGTGGAAGGGTGCAAACTTCAAGTTAAAGATTCGTAAGGTAGACGGATTTTGGAACTATGACAAGTCTGAGTTTGAGTCGGTAGCACAACTGTTAGATTCTGATGAAGAACTTGAAAAGGTTTATCAGTCAGAGTATCCCTTGAAACCTTTTCATGAGGAGTCTAACTTCAAACCTTATGCAGAGTTGAAGGAAAAGATGGAACGTGTTTTAGGACAAGAACATGATAATCGTACTGCTGAACAAGTTGCATCCGATATGGAATTATCTGGTACAGATATAGAAGGAGCTCCATTTGATGGTGGGAAACCAATTACTGGTGGATCATCTGATACTATGGACTACTTTGAGAAGTTAGCAACTGCTTAAGGAATTTCTTTAAGTTGATTTTTATCTGATGTGGGGTCAAAAGATTGAGCATTCTGTGGAAATGATTGTTCACTCTTTGATCTTGCATCAGTAGTTGTAGAATTATCTATTACTGTAGCTTGAGCAGCAGCTGCTCTTTCTGCAACTTCTTCCTGTAATCTTGCAATAAGTGCATCTTTATTAATTAAGTCAACATTTTTATTAGCATCCATTTGCAATAATTTATCTTGAACTTGTGCAAGACCACCTATACCTAATTTATCTACCATTGCACCAAATTGTTCTGTAGTCATTACAAATTTATCACCAGTTCCAATTCCTTTTTTATCTACTAATTCACCACCACTTTTTTCTAATAGGTCATCGACATTAAGAGATGCTTTTCTCACTTCCAACTTACTTCCCTGAGAGGGCTCTAACATTTTATCTGTGGTTTCCCTAAGTTCTTCACCAAAAGTAAATTTACCAAACTGTTTAACTTTTCCAAATATACTATTATTCCATTTATCAACAAACCAATTCATAACATCTTGAACCATCATAACCAAGTCAATCACAAAGAAATCTAATAACCCTCTAAATGCACCTTTCAGTCCATCCATAATTTTTGTACCTAACGATCTTTCATCCTTAACACCTTCTTTACCTAAAAATCCCTGAACAAATCCCCAAACAGCTGCACCTATACCCAATACCCATGTAAGGGGCATTAAGAGAAATCTTAAAGGGGTCAGTAATGCACCAATAATACCTTTTCCTGCTGTAAAAACCTTTGATAATGCAGTAAACCATTTTGCAGATTTCATGCTTTTCCAAGCACCACCTATTTTGTCCGTTATACCCCCAAAAAATCCCATAATTTTTGATATAGGGCCACCTTCTTTTCCTGTACTAAAGAATCCTTTAATTTTATTCCATTTTTCAGTAAAAAATGTACCTACACTTGCTAATTTTCCCTCAGGCCCAAAGGCAGCACCAATACTAGCTATAAATTTACCTATAGCAGATTCTTTAGCTGCAGTTTGCAACCATGTCATACCTCCTTTTATAGATGTCCAAAACTGAGCAATTCTTCCTTCTGCTCCAAAAATATTTTTAATACTACGAAACAGTTTTGCTAAGGGGCCCTCTTTAGTAAATTTAGTATCTACTAGTTCTTCAGCAGTTCTTAAAAATCCAGGCGATTTAGATAACTGTCCACCAAAACCAAAAAAGGTTTTAATATTTGTCCATAATTTTGTCAACGGGCCTGCTTCCCCAAATAGTCCCGCAGTTGCCCAACCAGCAACTTTTCCCATAAGAACAAAAAATTTACCACCAGCACCAAAAACAGTTTTAATACCCGCCCATAATTTACGCAATGCACCCCCTTCACCAAATATTAAAGATGTTGTCCATACAAGAACTTTTGCTCCAAGTCCTGCAATAAGTCCACCTACTCCAAATATAAGTTTTAGAGAATTCCACAAAAGCATTAATGCAGAACCAGAAAAAGTAGCAATCCAACCTATAGCTTTCCATGCTATAACAGTTGCTGCTATTCCCCCTATTAAACCACTAAATTCATTAAGTGCATCTACTATAGATAATACGATAGTTCCAAGAGTAGATCCTGCCATCCATGCTCTTAAATCAGCTGCCATTTTTTTAATATTTGCCTCAAAGTTTTTAAACCATCCTGTTATATCATTATAAAGTTTAACAAAATCCTGTTTAGCTAACCAATCTATTAATAACCAAAGTGCAGCTAATCCTAAACCTTTCAACAATGCCCCCATTATATCTTTAGTAGTTTTTGATAAATTACTTGCAACATTTTTAATACCTTTCCAACCAGCTCCCATTTTTTCTTTCATTGCATTTTTCATCTCTCGTAATGCTCTCAAATCCATACCTTTTAATAAACCACTCATGTATTTGGAACTTTTTTTGATCATACCTAATGAAGCAGCAATCAATGCTGATTTTTTAGATTCCTCTTTATCTGCGGTTTTATCCCAATTATGTTGTTTACCTAAATCAGAACGTGTCTTTTTTTGTTCTTCTACAACTTCATCTGTAGCCTGATTTTGGCCTTGTAATATACCAATAATATTTCCTAATTTGGAATCAGAGGCTACTGCGGTTTTCTCTGAGGATATTTGAGTTATGTCTAGTTCTTCAGCCATATTTTAGTTTCTTTGTTTTCTATTATATTCTTCTGTTTTTCTATTTTCTTCTTTAATCCATTCTTCCATTTTGTAGATGTATATATCCCTCTCCCAAGGCAACATATTTTCAATTTCTGTTAAACTCCATTTATGATTATGGATCATCTGGAAAGAATATTCAAAATAAGATTCCAGATTCATATGAGAGAGGGCTATTAAAAAAAAGAGTTCATACCCTCAAGTGTCATTTTGGATTTTACTCCTGTCTTTGGATTCTCTACTTCTATCTCATGTTTAACAGTTGGCATTGTTTGAAAGAAAGTTTGAATCTTTTCAAATTGTTCATGACTTAAACTTTCTAGAAAATCCTCTTTTTCTTTATGACTGTAATCCATTGCATCAAAAGTTTCTTCACCTTGCCATATTTGATACATACAATCATATATCATAGAAAATAGATTCTCCATTTGTTTTTTCTCATCACTAGCCTGTATCATATTTACAGCCCCCAAATGAGGATATGACATAAGAAGTCCAATATCATCTGTTAATTGAATTCTAGCATCATGTTTTTCATCCATATGAACTTGGATTTTAGACAAATCAATATCCACCTTGACTTGAGTTTTTTCATCATCTGGACAAGTCACTTGAACTGTAGATACTTCACCGATAGATTTTGCTCTTATCTGTAGAAAGATATATTCTAAATCGAATAGTGGCATCTTTTCCACATCAACATTTTCAAAACAACATTGTTCAATTAATTTTTTAATGGCACCATAAATTTCATCTTCACTTCCTGTTTCTTGTGCCATTAATAAAAGTTTTTCTTCTTTTACAAGAAATGGTCTATATTTAATTTCCTCATCAGTTGAGGGTACTTTTAGCCTGTATTCAGGGGCATTAATTACTGGTAAAGTCATAATATTCTCACTATGTTAATGTTAAAATTATCCAACTATATTTGAAGCCTTTGATAATGGACTTGTATTGATACCTTGTCCTATTGCTCCAGTTAGTGGGCCAGACAACTCTGGTGGTAAATCTGATATAAATGGAAAACCAGATTTCTCATTTCTAAATTCACCGATTGCCAGATTAATTGTTTGTCTACCCACATTACCCATTTTAAAGGGATTCCATTTGGAGTATTGCCATGTTACATCAAATGTTGCAATTCCAGTTGCTTCATGGGAAAGTTCAATTCCCCCCACAATGGAAGGCCAACATTCAAATATTTTTACACCATAATTTTCTCTAAAAATTATTTGTGGAAGTTTATCATTCCCAAATTGTGTACCAGATCTAGGGCCATCTACTCCTGTTACTTCATTAAGTTTATTTGTGGCTGCTTTTATATTATTACTGAGTGCAGTACTTCCTTCTTGAATCTTTCCAAAAAGAGAATCATCTTCTTCATCAGTATTTAATTTTGCACCTTTTGCAAAAGTAGTACGAGTGAATACATCAAATTCTGATATGTATTCATTATAAAAATTAAAATTTCCAGTTTGGTCGTTATAAATTAATTTTTGCCATGCATCAAAGAAATTTTTAATATGCATTGTACCATCACAATAGAAGGTAGTAACTATGTTTCCATGAGTTACATTTTGGGGATATGCAAAACTAGCACCATAATGTCTATATAACCCTGCATTAATTTGTTTTTCGGGTATTGTTACTTTACTACAAAAAAGATCCATTTTTCTTTCTGATCTTTTTTGTTTATCTTTATCTGATCCTGTAGGATTCCAATCTATAGATGATGCTCTTTGAGCCAATGCCCACCTATGTTCTATTAAATCTGTAGTAGAATTATTCATAATATGTGTTTGCCAATCTAAACTACCACTTTTTATTTTACTTTCTTTATTATTTCCAGCATATCCTGCATCTTGACGAGCACTTCCTGCTTGCCATTTTTGTTGTTCTATACCTTTAGGTCTATTAAAAGTTACTTTAAAATTGACAGGGAGAGTAAATCCTTCTGCTTTTCCAATAACAGTACGGATAGTCTGCATTTCTCCTTTAGCATCTTTTTCATGCTTAGCCCTACCCTTTCCATCTTCTAAGATACCAATTTTTCTAAGGATACCTTGTCCTCTTTCTTTGGTAATTCCACTTACCCTTATATCCTTATTTCCTAATTTTACACCTTTTCTAAAAATTGCCATATTTTTCCTTTTTGTTAATTACCATGGCTGTGGCCCTACAAATTTTTGTAGAGGAAGTGCAGCTGCATAACTCCAATCATTTCCTGCAATACCATAAAATGGTGATTTTCTATGTGCAGCTTTATTAATATATCTTTTAATACATTCTTGTGCTGGTTTAAAACTTTTTATAACATTATAACTTAATTTCATAGAATATTTTGCATCTAAATCACCTGAAGTTCCTTGTGCTTCAATAAGTGCAGTCATTAATCTAATTCTAGCATCAACAGGAAGATAATGTAAATTAATTCCATAAAATCCATCTGTAGCATAATCAAATGGAAATATTAAAGGAAATCTATCCCAATATGGTAATATTTTTTTATATTTTGCGTCATATTGAAATAGATACATTTTACCAATTTCGGGGGTAAGAAATTCACCTATGTTTCTATCTCCCATAAGTTCTTTCCTACCTACCTTGCCTGGAATTGCATATCTAGTTTTTTTAACAATATCTCTGAACCAAGACATTGCATCTTTACTTTTAGCTTTTACTGTTTTTAAAAAGTCTGTTGTTACTTTACTTGCCATGTTTATATTTAGTCGTATTAAGGTGATCTTCTGTTATTATTAAAAATTTCCATCCGTGTTTTTTGCATATATCTTGTGCAGCTGTCCATTTTGCACGATTCCTTGCCCATTCTTTCACCTCATGTAAAAAGGCTTTAGTAACTCTTTTGGTTGGTCTAGGTGGTCTGGTATATTTCTTTGGTTTAATTTCCACCATGAACTTATCACCATTTTTTGTCTTAATATAGAAATCGGGAAAATATCTATGTCGTTTACGATCTAAAGGTGAAAGATATGGAACAATAAGTTCTTCTGAACCCCATTCCACGATGTCATCTTCTTCATCGCAATAGACCATGAACTTGCGTTCCCACAATGACCTATAAATAATATTGTCAATATCCCCTTTGTACTTCTTTCGATTCGTGGGATGAAATTTACCCTTGTAAGACATATAAATAATTAAAAATACTTCACAGGAATATTTATGCAAAATTTTATAGCACAATCTATGAGGAGAATGGGATTGGGGCCCAAGACAGAAGGGGCTGATACAACCCCTCCATCCAGAATATCTCATGGAAATGCACCATTAGCTCATATGGAAGTTAATGATAAATGGTCTTATGCTACATTACAATATCCAATAGATATACAATCAAGAACTGATTTGGGTCATTACATGATGTTCTATATTAATGTACCTAATACTGGAAGATCCAAATATAGTAGAACTGGTGGGGCTGGTACTGAACGAAGTCATGTTAGAGGTTCAGGGAGATCTGCTGGAACTGGTACAACTTATAAAGATAATTTAAGCAATTTATCTCCTGAACAAAGTCAAGTAATGGGAATGTCTGAAGTACCTAAAGCAACAGGAGAAGTTGGAAAATACGATGCAAAAGGAAATACTTGGTCGCCAGGACAATCAAATAAAGTTATAGATAGAAAAGCACATCAAGGTACATCTTCTAAAGCAATAGGACAAACGGATAGAACAGTTAGAACTTCTGATGCTATAGTTCTGTATATGCCTCCTGCAATAATGCAACAAACTGCTTCATTATGGAAAGATACAGAATTGGGTGGAAATATTACAGAAGGTGCTGCTAGAGTAAAAAATACAGTAGATAGGGCTGCAGAAATAGGAAAAACAGGAGCAGTTCTTGAAGCACTCCCTGGCGTACTTGGACAAATTAAACAAGCAGTAGGTAGAGGAGCCGCAAAAGCTCTTTCAGCAGGATTGGGTGGAGATGCATTAGCAGGATATGATAAAATTTCAAATCGTGCAATGAACAATTTTTTAGAGACTACATTTACAGGAGTTGCATTCAGACAATTTTCATATACTTGGAAATTTACACCTAAAAGTGTGAAAGAGTTGGAAGAAGTTCATAAGATTATAAGAACTTTTAGATTTCATATGTTACCAGAGTTACCTAGAGATGGTGATTATGGTAGATATTATATTGTACCCGCTGAATTTGATCTTTTTTATATGTTTAGAGGTGATGAAAATACTTGGTTAAATAAAATTTCAACGTGTATACTAAAAAACTTAGATTTAAACTATACTCCAAATGGTTATCAAACTTTTAGGCCTATTGAAGGAAAGAATGGAGCTCCCCCTGTTGAAATTGACATGAAACTTGATTTTCAAGAAACAAAGATTTTAACAAAAGCAGATGTAAAGGAAGGATTTTAATATGTCATATTTTAATTATTTTTCACCAATATTATATGACCCTAAAGGAGATGGAAATGCAAAACTTGTAACTGATATTTTGTCTAGAATACGAATTAGAGTAAGTATGAAAAAAGAAATTGTAATGTTAGATCGATATAATGTTAAAGAAAATGAAACACCAGAAATAGTTGCAGACAAACATCATGGCAGTTCATATTATCATTGGGTTGTTATGATATTAAATAATGTATCTGATGTATATCATGACTGGCCAAAATCCACTAGACAGATACAAAAATATTTACAAACCAAATATACAGATGCACAAATGTCTGAAGTACATCATTATGAAATTGGGCAATCATCTGGTGATAGTACTATAAAAATTCAAGTTCCACAAGGAACATCTGGAGCAACTACTGTTACTAATTATGAATATGAAGTTGCAAAAAATGACGCAAGAAGGGAAATAGATTTATTAAGAAACGATTATCTTGGATTTTTTGTAGATGAATTTGAATCTTTGGTATAAAATATGTCTGATAGAGAAAGATTACAGGGGCCGGGAGATTACATTCTTGATGGAGCTTTATTAGTAGGAAGTTCAGGTTTAAGAGTAAATGTCTTAGACCAACTTACACAACTTAACATATATCAAAATATTGATACACCATATATATCTGGAAGTTTATTACTTTCAGATTCTTCTGGTGTAGCAGAACTCCTACCATTACAAGGTCAAGAAAGATTATTATTTTCTCTTAGAACTCCTGGCCATTCTGGCCGAGTAAATTTCAATGAATATCATGCGATAATTATAGGTGTTGAAAAACGATTCCAGACAACAGATAGAGAACAAACATATTTGTTAAGTTGGACTACTTTAGACCATTATAAAAATCTTAGAGTAAAAGTATCATCATCCTTTTCTGGTACAATAAGTTCTATTGTTACTAAAATATTAAGAGAGAAAAAATATCTAGGATCTAAAAAACCATTACATATAGATCAAACTAAAAATCTCAGAAAATATGTAATACCTAATACAAATCCTTTCAAGACTATAGAAATGTTAAGAAAGGAAGCTGTTAATACTGAAGGTTCTCCTTATTTTGTATTTTTTGAAAATCCAGAAGGTTATCATTTTCGATCTATAGATACATTAATAGGACAACAGGGAAAATTAAATATTCCACACAAAAGAACTTACAAATATGAACCACCACAGGCTGGTGGAAATCCACACAAAGATCCTGAAATAACTTTAAATACAATTTTAAATTGGCAAGCTGAAGATAATAATAACAATTTTTTCAATGTAAGACATGGATTTTATGCATCTACATTATATTATCATGATATATTTAATAAGAACATTCAAAAATTTGAATATGATTATATAAAAGATAGATTTACTAAGAGACAATTATTAAATCAAGAAAATAAAGGGGTGGGGTCATTAGTATCTGGTGCAAAAATTGATGATAAGACTATTACAGAATATTCAGACTCAAAAGTATTTGTACATCCTACTGCAAGTGATCAGTTACATTCTGAAGGTACAGATAATAATGCTGAAGAATGGTTACAAGAAGGTCGTTCTAGACAATTAGAACGAGAATATTTTACTTTAAAAATTGAAATATATGGTGATACAGATATTATGGTTGGAGATGTAATTAATGTTATGATTCCATCAAATAAACCAATGTCTGGTGTAAGTGCTAAGGAGGCCATGGATCCGCTATTATCTGGTAGATATTTAATTACTCAGTTGGCACACAATATACATCCTACAGAACAATTACATAAAATGGTTTTAACGATAATGAAAGATTCAGTAGAAGCAGCATCTCCTGTAAAGGATTTACAATATAAAGAACCACCAGCTGGTTCTACTGATGTTGGATTAAAGAACTCTAAAAAAACTATGAAAACTAGAACCAAAGGAATTTCTTAATTATAAATATTGTTATGATAACATACGAACAATTCATAAAAGAGGGTGTTTACGATCCCAATATATTTAAAGCAGTTTTCATGGCAGGGGGCCCAGGCTCTGGTAAGTCACACATTGCTGGTAAAGCTACTGGTGGATTAGGATTGAAGATCATTAACTCTGATGATGCTTTTGAACGATTTCTAGACAAAGAAGGTCTTTCTTTAAAAATGCCTGATTCGGAAACTATACCAAGAGATATAGAACGTGACAGAGCAAAGAAGGTAACTGCATCAAAGAAATTTCATGCAATTCAGGGTCGTTTAGGAATTATTATAGATGGTACTGGACACATATATGATAAAATTGCAAAACAAGCTACAATGTTACAACAACTTGGTTATGAAACCTCAATGGTCTTTGTTAATACCTCATTAGAAGTTGCACTCACAAGAAATGCAAATAGACCTCGTTCAGTAAAACCCACATTAGTTAAGAAAAGTTGGAAAGATGTTCAAAACAATATGGGTAAATTTCAGAACTTCTTTGGTCGTAAATATTTCTTCATTGTGGATAATAATGGAGTTGAGGAAGATATGTTAGAAATAAGTACAAAACACATCAGACGAGCAATAGCAAAACCAGTAAAGAATGTTATTGCAGCTGCCTGGATAACAAATGAATTGAAAAAAAAGGATAGAACATAATGGGTTGGTTAGAAATTATAGGTTGTCTTATTGCTTTATCTATTATTATTAATCTTTCTTATCGAAAGGGAGTAAGAGCCGGTATCAAACATTCGATACTAGTATTAGATTTAGAACAAGACCAAATTCAAGTATTAAGTAATGATTTAAAAAATGGTAAACTTTCTTCAGAACTTATGGAAAAAGAAATTTACCCCAAAGACAAAGGTGACATAAGATACAATTAAGTCAAGATTTCAATTTTCATAAATAATAGTGTTCGCACTATAGAAAAAGGGAAAAACCTTCATGTACCAATTATCTACTTGGCAAGTAGAAGTTAGCGATGATTTGAAAGTATTACCTGACAAGGAATCAGCATATCGTTATGCAGAAAAATTACAATCGGAGGGAAGGAATGTTGAGGTGTATGAGGATGGTAGACTCATCTCACGATTGAAGTCAAGGAAACAGTATTCCTTGTTTGTATAAAT
>VTLG01015550.1_pt1 | contig 10406 bp, 15 predicted proteins | sample 4694571 | NCBI WGS metagenome assembly VTLG01 (sample SAMN12604809, study PRJNA352737) | marine metagenome | biome: ENVO:00000447; feature: ENVO:00000209|ENVO:00000569|ENVO:01000036; material: ENVO:00002151; isolation source: viral sequences binned using virsorter ... | reverse complement strand
TTTTAAATTCTTGGAAGACCAGCAGAAAGGAATGAACCAGCAGAATCAAACAAAGAGTGGTGGGTACAGCTATGGTGACTAAAGAATGCCCGGCCTGCAACCAAGATCCATGCATTTGTGACGATTCATGCGATTCCTGCGGGGCTTAATGTTCGACTGGTTTGATAAATCTGCCATAATTGTAGCAATTACGGCAGTGGTAATATTTACAATGGTGGTAATATAATGACTGACAGACTTGACGTATCGGACCGCACAGCGATCAGCATGCCTATGCGCAACCTTTTGGCCATATTATCGGCCACAGCGGTGGGCGTCTGGGCCTTTTTTGGGATCCAGGAGAGGCTGAATACTTTAGAGACGCGTGTGACACTGTCCGAATCAGACCTCACGAAAAACACGGAATTCCGCATAAAATGGCCACGTGGAGAATTGGGCTCGCTCCCCGCGGATGCTCAGCAGGACCTTCTTCTGGAATTTATGGCCTCTCAGGTCGAGTCCATGCAGGCTGATATGGAATCAATGATGAGTAATACTGTTAATATTAAGAGATCTCAGCAGGATATAGAGCGATTGCTCAACGACGTTGAGAAGCTCAAAGATAAAATTAGGGAGAACGGCAATGGAGGTAATTAGCATTATTGTTATGTTCATATTTGGAAATATGAACGATCAGGAGCATAGAATGACACAGTATGTTCCAATGGATTCACTTTCCTCATGCATGAAGGAAGTGAGACTGCTCAAGAAAAAAGAAACGGATTATACGAAGGACGCATTTTGCGGTCCTGCTCTCGTTGAATTAAATGAAGCAGGGGAAGTCGTTAAATTACACAATGAAATGCCGGAGGGTAGTACGTTATCATTAGATAAGAAAAAAATAACCAAAGAATCCATGGAAAAATGGACTCTTAAAAGCAAGGAAAAATGGGAGAGCAACAAATGATAAAAATTTTATTTTTACTAATAACACTACTATTCAGCGGCGCTGCTTATGGCGCTGAATCCACAACAGAAAGCATGGAAGGTAAAATGTCCACTCCAGAGGTAGTCTTTGCTGTTTGTGTATTTGCTGATGGAACATTAATTGATCATAAAGGTGCTGAAAGCATGAGTGACTGCCTTAAAACCAAAAGGGAAATCACAAAAAAATGGAAATTAAAATCACAGCAAATGGATTCCATTGAAATAAATGGGATCACATACAAAATAGACGGAGAACATCTTGCATTTATGTGTGATTTGGTGGACGCACACGTTCACCATTACGAAGATGGGTCTTGGGAAATAGTTGAAATTCTAGGAAAACATAAAAGTGATTAAGTATAAAGAAAATGTTTAGTCTTTGCGTTGCCCGTACGATTGAATCACTTTCAGCATCGAATAAACACCGTTTCTCCTACCAGGAGTCAAGAGACTTTGCAAATTCAAGCCGTCTAGTGATTTTTCTTCGAAGGATGCTATATCGCTTCTTGTAGAATTGCTGAAGACATCAGCCAGAAGACACACCATACCCTTTGAAATTAACGCAGCTGAATCAGCTGTAAAATAAATCTTATCATCATATGTAAAGTGAGGGACAAGCCACGTCTGTGACTGGCAGCCTGGAACCTCGAACTCTTTCAACTTGAATCTCTCCGGCACGATCGCCGACTTCTTCCCGAAGTCCATGAGCCAGGTATAGCGGTCCATCATGTCATCCATGCTGTTTAAAGTATCAATGTAAGTTTGCAGCTTATTTTGAATCAATGGGTTCCAGTTCTTCCTGCATCTCTTCGGATGTAGTTCTCTCTTCCTTCTGCCTTATGGATTCCTTCATTGACATGTCAAGCAATTTTTTTTCCTCCACCATCTTGGTATAAAAATCTTTTTGAACAATTTGTTCAAAAGTGTCTCTTGGCTCGTAGACAAATTGTGCAGCACAGTATCCACATAGTGCCTTATTAGTTTCATCGAAGGTGTACCACACAATGGGATGGTCATCGGCGCATGAAAATGTTTCAGTGTGAATTATTTTTGCAGTCATAAAATAAAAGTAGGTGTTTGTTCGCCAACATAGGCACCTATCACATTAAATTCGAAGTACTCTATTGCTTCTAGTTGATCCATGTCCTTCATTAAAATTTCAATACACTTATCTCTATTATAAGCCACAGACATAATATTAAATTGCTGTGCTACTCCTATAATTGCATCATCAAAACCATCAGCAAATAATAATTTAATATCTGGGTAATCTTTTTCAATCTGTTTCCTTTTAACCATGCTTGTATCTCTTTCTGTTACGCTTGTTCCATCGTTTATGCCATGCCCATACGCTGACCTTGCTCCCATACACTTCACATAGGTTCAAGAACCAATCTTTAATTTTCCAGATCACTGTTGCACTCCGGTTGCAGCTTTATGCAAGCTATTGTATTTTGTTCATCGGCAACTAATTTGTCGATGTCCTCATCCCCACAATCTATTTTTGTGCAAATAAATTCTCGAGGAGGTAAATCAGTTACGATTATAGCATCATCATCTTTTTTCCATGGCCATTGCATGCTTGCGCATCCTGTTAACAGGCCAAAGAGAAGAAAGGCTAAAATGAGTAAAATACCCGGGTACAATAGGTACCGGGAACCCTTTAAACCCCGATATAGGGCTTCTATGGGCTTTTTTATTTGGCGGAAAACGGTCGGTTTGTCTTTTGGGTCCCAGACTTCCACTATTTCTCCTTTCCGTTGTCTTTTGGCGGTTCTTCCTTGATTGGACGCTCTTTTGTTCTAATTTTAGCATTGAAGGCAATTGAAATACGCTGCTTGGTTGGATGTGGATTGGGTACAACATCATGTTGAAGATAAGATGGAAATAATAATAAATCTCCGTCGTGAGGTTCGTGTCCAATCATGTTAGAATGAGGCATGCCAGGTGCAATCATTCTGTAAAGCTGTTCGTGTGTTGCAAATCTAATTATACCAGTTCCAGATCCTTGTACATAATAGACTCCAGATACATCCGCATTAGCCATATAATGAGTATGAAACATATTTCCTGATCCGGGCTCATTGACATTTGTCCAATATACTACATCCGCATCCACTGGAACCTTCGGCATGAAGTAATCGGTCCATGCAGCTAGGATCATGCTCATAGGTTTAAACAATTCACCTTCACATTTATATTTCTCGGTGCTCCTCCAACATCCAGGATTAGTTCCAATTAAACCTTTTGGATCCTTTTCCCTTAAGGACATAATTTCATTTAATAATAAATTATTTAGATTCTCATAATTTTCCCACCGCTTGTAGAACAAGCGTGTGTCCTGCACGGGAATCTTTGCTATTATATCTTGACCTACCGGCCCGTCTTTCTCTTCCGCCATTTCGCTGACCTCAACTTTCTCTTTTTACTGCCGATCTTTCTCCGGCCTTTGTGTTTTGCTAAGCCCACCTTAGCCATTATGGTCCCACATATTTCTCTTTATATTTCTCAGAAATCTCCAAAGAGCAATACGGACCGCATAAAAAATTAATCGGATATTTAAGAGAAGGATACCACGATTTAGAGAACGTATAGTTCCATTCATTGCCATCAAACCACGTATCGCAGTTGAAACATTTGAATTCTGGCGCTGTCCCTCCTTTAGGACCTGCTCTGACTGACGCTGCATCATAATCAACACCCTTCTTAAACCCCACAAAGACCTTCGCATTCATCGGCGAATTCTTCATCAAAGGTTTCCCCAAATAAAGAACTTTGTTTTGGTTTCTCTTGAAAATCTATGCTTCGGAGTGGTACAGCCTTTTTATGTAAAAACAGTTCAGCTGTTGTATTTTTTAATCCGTGTCTTATTTTATCATCAACCTCACATGCATCCTCAAAATCTTTTGGATAATTCTTCTGCATGTTTTTCCACTGATCATTGTGGTGATAAGGACATCCTATGCACGAGGACTTGCCTGGCATAGGATGTTTTTTCATGTCACGGTACCACTGTAAGCAGTCCGCTCTTGACATTTTCATCTCGATCAATGGCCAACGGGATTCAATCCATGGCAATCGTGCTTTTTTCATACGCATTGCTTCATCTGTTGAGATCCCAATCCATTGTTCGACGATTGTTCCTTTTTTCACGCGGTGGCGTGGCTTTACACCAAGTATCCTCCGCATTTCCTTTTGTATGGGAATTACTTTATAATCATGTGTACACTGTCTGTACAGCATTCCAACCTTTCCACCAGGACGTGCTGCAAATAGTGGTGGATTTGGTACACGTCCGGCGAAAGACTTCCACTCTTCATTACCTCCTGGTATAGGATTAGCTGCGCGAATAAGATCCTCACGGATATTGCTTCGTTCAACAGTAATGATAGGGCAAATAGTTATGGCTTTCTTTAAATATTCCACATGCTCATACACGAATGAGGGTTCCCATCCCGTATCAGCAAAAATCATGTAGTCTGGTTTGTGTTTGGTTAGTCCTTCTTGCGCCATGAGTGCGAGACAGGAAGACTGAACCCCTGCCCCGAGTGATAGGATCCGCATTGTGGGTTCTTTTGTTTTTCCTTCTTCGTCAAGATACTCCGGCTCTTTCGTAGCAGCCACAGCGGCCATGTTATTAAGAGTCTTTTTAGTGACCTTAGTAGACATTTCTTCCAAAAGTTTACGTCTTTCATACTCCATCTGCTCCTGATTTATGGCAAAACCTGGTTTTGCCTTGGGTTTCTTACTTTTACCCTGTTCTCTATAGCCTCTGTTCACTTTGCGTTCCCCCAATTATCCTTTACTTTATATTCAACTTTAGATGGAACTTTTAAATCCACACAAGTTTCCATAATATTTTTAACATCCTCACCTTCTTTATCAGATTTTACGCTACAATTCAACTCATCATGCATCTGTAGAAGTGGTGTAATTCCTAGCTTTTCATACACATCCACCATGGCCTTCTTTGTCTGGTCTGCAGCTGATCCCTGAATCAACCTGTTAAGAGCTTTATAAGTCCCAGCTCTCTTTACATTACCATATTCTGCTTCTGCTTGTTTTAAAGGTAATCCTTTATAAAATTTATTTGGCTCATACCAGTTAGGTTCATATAAATCAAATCTACATTTACGACCAAGTAAAGTCCTAATAGTTCCTACTTGATTAGCTCTATTCATAACAGCTTCTAGCATTCCTTGCATAAAAGGGACCTTAATTCTAAATTCTTTAAGCATTGCTTTAGCTTCCATCGGAGTGATATCCAAATCAACTGCCATCTTTTTATATCCCATACCATACATGACACCAAGACCAATAGTCTTTGCTAGTCTTCTAGGTATATTTGCCATGTCCGCTGTCTGTTGGTGAAAGTCCAATCCCTTTACAAAGGCTTGTTGAACTGTTTCTGCTCCATCATTCTTATTGAGAATGGCAAAATGTGTTAATAGTCTAGGTTCTTGCTGTGAATAGTCAGCTGAGATCCAATATTCCCCTTGCTCTGGAAGAAATATCTTTCTTACCTCAGATCCAAACTCACTTCTAATAGGCATTTGCTGTAGATTAGGGGCATACATGGAAAATCTGCCTGTTACAGTACCTCCACTGTCTCCTCTTATTTGATTGACATGTGCATGAAGTCTATCATTATGGATATATTTTGCTATACCGTCTATAAAAGTTCCTTGCAGTTTATTTAAAACTCTTGCTTTAGTTACCATTCTAGGAAGCTCGTGCTTGTGGGTCTCTAAGAAAGTTTGAGTAAAGCTCGGTTGTCCTAAGGCAGTATGGGGATATTCTAGATTAACTCTATCAAAGGCATCAGCCACTGATCTAGCCGACCATAGTTGCACTTCACCACCTGTCAAATCTTTCATTCTTTTTAAAAATTTTTTCTCTTTAATACGCAGTTTTCTTTTCAATTCCATAGCCCGTGTCATATCAATTCTAATACCACGCTTGGTCATATTAAATATAACTCTAATTAATCTGCATTCCATGTCATACACTCCTTCGAGTGCATCTTTCTCTATCTCTACCATGAGTCTTTCGTGAAGCCTGTATGTCAGTAATGCATCCGCTTCAGCATACTCGCCTACAAACGATGCATGCATTTTGTACATGTCAGCTTTGGGATCAAGTCCAAGTTCTTCAGCTTTAGCTTTAAGAACCTTTTCATCTTTTCGTTCCCCTAGATAATCTATGCCCATTTGATTTAAAGTATAGGAATATCTATTCTCATTAAGAAGAGCTGAAGCAATCATAGTATCGTGGATATATCCTTTAACTTCTATGTTTAAAGTTGATAGCCATCCAATATCATACTGTGCATTATGAAATACTTTTTGAATTGAATCATCATCACATATGGACTTAATATATTTAATAACTATTTCACTGTCCATATTTCCCCCACCTTCGTGAGCTATTGGATAGTAAGCTGTAAATTCACCACTCGATATGGCAATCCCTATGACTGAACCCACCTTTCGAGGCCATCCCGGTCCCATTGTCTTCAGGGTTGTATCACACGTCTCCAGATCTATAGCCACCACCTTTTTTCCTTTCATTGAAGGAAATTCTGTAGGATGTAACCATTCTGACTTAACTACATTTTGATTAAATAAATCACGAACCATTTTTAAGTTCTCCTGCTATTGCCATGTATGCAGCTCCATCAACATAATCATCAATGTTATGTTTTCCAACCTGCGATCTAGATATTTTTACCAATCCCATCATAATAGCAGCTTCATCAGCTGTTATGGAAGCCATTGGCTTTAATTTATCATCAAGATATATATTCCAGAACTCTGCAATTTGTGCATGATTCTTAAAGGCATCACCATGTGATTCCTGTCTGCTCTTACTTACCAGTTCAGCAGCTTTCATTAGTATTTCTTCTTTGTTCATATGATGAATCCTCTCTCTTGTTGGGGTTGTATTATATGCAGTTCTTTCTTAGCACGTGTAGCCCCTACATAGAATACACGGTTAGTGTCGTCCGAATCCTTTTCCATCTCATCACGATTAGCTCTTGATATATCAGTGAAGAGCATGACATTGTCACACTCTCCACCTTTAGCAACGTGGATTGTACTTAAATTAATAAGAGGATCCGCAGTTAAATTTTCTGGATTAAATCTTTCCAAAGCTCTTAAGTATTCTTTATCTCTGTCACCAATCTTTTCAAAAGCGACATCCCAAGGAACACTTGTTTTCAATAGACCATGGTGTTCTACAAGATCTTCTATGTTGTATGATTGTTCTTCCTTACTTTCACCTTCAAATGATTTAAGATTTTTATAACCTCTTGCAACTCCTGTTTGAGAAGTTAAGTGACTATATATATCTGTTACATCCTTGTAGGAGATATCCCTAGCTTCATGCAACCTATTCCATGCATCCACGGCATTTAAAAGTTCTTTTTTAACCGCCATCTTGTTATTCTTTTTATATGGTAATCCTTGTATGCGCAGGTCATTTTCAATCTCATTGAACATGTATTTGCACGTAGCTAATACTAGCCAATTTCCTTCACGAACATTAACAGCTTCTGGGTAAGCATGAAACTTTAGAACTCCTTTATAGTCTCTAGGATTCCACTCCTTTTCCCTTCTGTTATGTATTCTGCTAGCTATATCTACGGCTACCTTGTGAACTGATTGAGGACATCTATGGGAGTGTTTCAATACCTCTACATTTCCTTTCATCTTAATTAAATGTTCCACATCAGCTCCAGCCCATCTGAAAATAGCCTGGTCATCATCACCACTTATGTAAACTCTTTTAGCATTTCTCCACATTTTCTCAGCCATTTCCCATTGCAAATTGTTCAAGTCCTGCGCCTCATCAATAATGACAACATCTAGTTTAGGCACTGGACCGGATTCAATATAGGTTGAAAGCATATCAGTGAAGTCATGCTTGTAATTCTTTTCCTTGTAGTCCTCTAAGGATCGGTAAGCTCTGGACAGTTCACGCCATGCCACATCCAGGTTATATTTATTATAAAATTCTTGTACCTCCATCTTCTTGACTCTAGCTTTATTTATTATTCTTAAAAATTTATTATCAGTTGAAATTATGCCAGTATCATCCCAATCCTGAGAGACAAAATTTAGATCCACTCCATAGTCCTTAGCAAAGGTTTGATAATCGTGAGCATTCATTACTTCAGAGTGAGTCATTCCTAGTTGTCTCTTGCCAAAGGCATGAAGAGTACTAAAATAAGGAAGATCGTCATCGCTTAAATTAAATTTTTTTGTTGCTCTATTTCTGGCTTCATCAGTTGCTTTGGTAGTAAAGCTGACGAAAGCTATAGCTGAGGGATCAGTACCCTCTTTGAGCTCCCGGTCCACTATCCTCAGTAAGTTCTCCGTCTTCCCTGTGCCAGGAGGTCCTAGTATGATATTAATCTTTTCCATGAAAATCACACCTCCCGTCATCGTATACATATAATAATTTAACACCTATTTTTTTCTGATGTTCATTCACTATCCTGCTTATCCTGTATCCTTTTTTAGGACCAGTCTTTCGTATGGAAACACTCTTGACATCCAACTTTAAAACTTCACCGGTCCCACGATCCACTGCTATTAAATCTATGGGGTCATTGTCCTGCGTCTTTATGTATACTAAATAATTTTGCTTTATAAGCCAAGCCGCAGCTACGAATTCACTGTGCTGTCCTTTCATAACTTTACTAAAATGGTATGACATTTTGCTCCTGTATCTCATGCTCTACATCAGGTTTTTTGAATGCAGGAACACCCCATGTGTTTACTCCTGTTCCATTAAGCTTCCAGAATCTGGAAACTCCATTAACTTTTCTAAGCTCCGCTATGATTTGTCCTGTGTTGCTGTAGTGGGTAAACTTGTTTCTAATGAGATAGGCATGCAAGTCTTTCAATCTGAAATAGGTTCGTTGCAGTTTAACTTCTTTTTTATTTTCATCTATCTCTGTAACCCATTCAGTCCATGGTTTACGCAATGTTAATTCTTCTTTCTTCTGTGCCTGCGCCCGATCAGTGCAAAACTCCTGGAGGTGAGATAAGAACTGACCGGCCACAGTTCCATCATTGGCAAAATATATATTGGTGGCATTCTTTAACAAGCCATTAACGTATTTCTGCCATTCGATGTTCTTCATCAAAGGAGGCATGATCTTTAATACTTCCATGGATCTCTTTTGAAACTTTGTTTGAATCTGTAGTTCTTCTGTTGATAGTTGTATTTTGTGATCTGACTTTGGATCCTCAGACATTATCTCTGCAATAAAATAAGGGGGTTCAGTGTTTAATACTGTTAAAGATAGTATCTGCGCATAAGAATTGTCATTTCCCACGCCGTGCTTTCTTGTTCTGCATAAATTTACATTACAATAGGAAACAATAGGTTGATCCTTGCACTTATACATGTATCCTTTTTTATCCAATGCCTTAACGACATTAGCAACTTCCCTGTGATCAAGGGGTGGTTTCATGAATTGTTGATTATGCTCTTCTAATAGTTTCTCCCAGTTGTCCGGGTCAAATTTTTTTAAATAAACTCCAATGTTGAACAGTCCGTTGTTTCTTGTTCCTGCGGGAAATCCTTGTGAGCACAATGACTGCAAGCATGGAGGTCCATCTTTAATTACTTTTTTAGGGGGTTCAGTACCTGTCTTATCAATATCCTTGATGGCATACTTATCATACATATCAAAGAACTCTTCTAAAGTTGCTGCGGTTGCATCATCCTTGATTGCATACCGAACTGACTTATCGCTGTTGAAATAAGGAAGGTTTAAAAAACTTCCTAGATCTCCTTTTTCTATTTGAATGCCAGATTGTTTTGGAAAAATTTCAGAGTTGGAATGGCCAATTGTAGCTGCCATATCAGTTAATTTACTTCTAACAAGTTTGGAAGCTATTGGCTGTTGCATGAACAGGAAGAGATGTGCTCCTCCACTTTTAGACTTACAGTAAACTAAAGGTAAATCTAACTTTCTGATTTTGTTAATGAGTGCGCGATGATCCAGAGGATAATTATCAATATCAATACATCCCCACTTAGTAGTATTATCAGCCCTAATAGGAATAATCCCAAGAGACGGAGCCTCACCCTTAAGGTGTTTTTCCCATAATTCATCTGTAACCTCCTTTGTTACCATATAGGATTTGCCTTGCTGCTTACCGTCAGCACGCGAACCGCCTGGTTGGTGCTGACCATAAGCTATATCCAAACCTTCAAATATAGATTTAAATTTTTTAAATACCACTCGAAACTCCAGTTACATACCTAAAAAGGTATGTCTTCTTCTGTTTCGGGTTTATCTTTTTGGATTAATTTAGGGGTTTCGGGCTTTGCTTCTACGGCTCCGCTTTGAGCGGATTGAGCAAATGCTTTACTTTCACCGTATATAGTAGCATCAGAAACCTGATCCCCTCTCTCAACTT
>VTLG01008612.1_pt1 | contig 10406 bp, 8 predicted proteins | sample 4694571 | NCBI WGS metagenome assembly VTLG01 (sample SAMN12604809, study PRJNA352737) | marine metagenome | biome: ENVO:00000447; feature: ENVO:00000209|ENVO:00000569|ENVO:01000036; material: ENVO:00002151; isolation source: viral sequences binned using virsorter ... | reverse complement strand
ACTTTGACAGCATCAAGTGTAACTGATTTACCGTCTTTATCAAACGCTCCAGCGGAGTCGTCTATTGATACTACTGTGCCTGAGTATGCAGAGTAGATTGCTTCATGATCTAATGCCATTGTTATTGAAAAAATTGTTTGTTAAGCTGCTATTTCCATAGCTGTTATTGTACTAAATGCTCTAGCAAAATAGATATTGCCATTATCGGTATCATCATCAGTTCTATTTACATAAAAATTATGAGGACCTTCAGTAAGAACTTGCATCTGATAAACTATTGCTTGCCCTACACTATAAGAAGGTGTGTCTACAAATTGACAATTAAAACCTTGAGCATGACCAGTATTAATTAGACTGGTACCAAAAATGTTTGAAGTTACGCTTTTTCTATTACTAGCAGTATCTCCTACTTTTATAGCTGTGGCAGTTCCTCCAGCAACGCTACGAGAAAATCTGACACCAGTACTATTAGAAGCGTGAGAAACCTTACCTAGACAGAACTGAACAAGAACTTTACTACTTGCTTTTGTTGGTGTAATAGTTACATTAACTCCGGTTACATCTCCAAATGTACTACCATTATTTTGACCTGAGATTGATACAGTACCAGTTATTTCATTAACTACAACTTGTAAAATTTTACCAAAGCTATCTGATGTTGTAGCTAATGTAGCGTTTGCATCTGGCAAAGTTAAAACTCTATGTGCACCACCAGATGTTGATGCTGGAGCCTGTAAGGATACTGACCCAGAGGTAGAGCCTACTAATTTTACGGTCATACTGCCACCTCCATAAGAATAATGCTTGATGCTGAAACCATCCCACCAGAGTTGTCATAAAGAGTACCCGGTCTGTTTACCCAAACAGTATTGCTTGCAACGTTACCTGTTCTTAATCTCATGCTATAAGTTATTGAACTTGTACCGCCTGCTGTATCTAAATATTTGCCAGATATTCCCCAATGCCTATCATACTGCGTTGTAGAGCCATAACCTGTTGTACGAGTAGAACTACCAGAAGCATCACCTAAAGACGCTGTTAATACTGAACCAGCTTTATAAAGCTTTAGTCCTAATCTACTTGATGCACTATTACCTGTCATTACATCAAACATAACTAATATTTTATTACTTGAATTAGAGGGGGTGATTGATGCGGTTAAACCTGTAATGTCTCCACTTTCTTGTGCATTTGTAATACTTGCTGAAAAAGTGTCAGTTTTGTATGTTTGAACAATTTGAAGAATTTTACCTGTATCTATACCAGATAAACTGCTTCCACTAAAAGTTGTTGCGGTTACTAAACCGCTTGTTCCGTTTATTGTTACTGGCATTTATATTATTGTCCATGTCTCGCCAGAACCTACAGTCACTGTAGCTCCTGAGTTTACTGTTATGGGACCAAACGTACCAGCGTTCATATTATTAGTAATCGTATAGCTAGTAGTTACTGTTGTCCCATTCTCCCAAAAGATTTTGTCCGACCCACCGCCTGTTGCACCAGCACTACCTTCAGCCCATGTTAGGCCACCAGCAGCACTAGACTTTGCAGTTAGTACATAATCATTCGTAGGAGTATTGTCTATATTAAGATCGGCTTCTTTGATAGAACCATCTTTGATTCCGTCTCCACCTGTTATTTTTGTTAGTGCCATTATGCTGAGATCTCCAATGCTTGAATCCAAGAAGCTCCTCTTGTATAATCATTATTGTCTGTGTCCTGATGACTTCTATTTATATACAAAGTTCTAGTACTACCACTTGAATTAAAATACGCGGCTCGATATATTAATGTGTCTGTACTTCCAGCAGTATCCAGAAAATTAAAACCTACGTTAAACATTGAATAAATATTATCCATATTAGTTCCAGATATGGACAAGTATCTACTACCAGCTGCTGCTCCATTAGCTGCTGTCAAATTTGCAAAAGATCCTGACCCAGTTTTTTTCTGTAAAGTCATTGCCCAGTTATTAATTGCAGCACTTGCTCCTCCACTAATTGTAGCTATTATTAAAATTTTACTTGAAGCACTTGAAGGTGTTATAGAAACTTGGATACCTGTATCTTGAGTTGCCTTTGATGCCACACTTGCGGAAGAAGCAACATTTGAACCCCCCTGCACTATTTGTAAAAGTTTACCAGCACCTGACAAGTTAGATATAGTTGTACTTCCGTCAGAAGCTAAAACAATATTGTTAGAACCAGAAGAAGCATGTTTAATATTTGTTGTGTTTAAAGTTGCCATTATGCTGCTACCTCCATTAATAATAGTGAACTAGCTGTATTACCACCATTTGCATCTAGTGTTTCTGGTCTGTTTACATACATAGTTCCACCATCAGAAGCTACTGACACTTGTACTTTATAAGTTGTCGCTGATGTTGTATTAGGAGAATCTAAAAAAGTGCGTGAAACTGGATCCATACAGTAGCTATCTTGTGTTCCTCTGAAAGTTCTAGCTATTGTTACTTCTTCTCCTGTTGCTGCGTCTCCTACAAATAAAACAGTTGAACCTCTAAGTATATTTGCAAAAGCTCTTTTATATTGTGTTACACACATAAAACTACCTAAAGATAGCATTATTAAAATCTTATTTGATGCTGAAGAAGGTGTAATAGCTGCACTTAAACCCAGATCAACCATTGATGTTGAAGTTGTAGTAAAACCAGAAGTAAGTGTTGATTGAACAACTTGAATAATATTACCAGCTCTTCCTAATGTGTCCAGCGTAGCTGACGCTGTACCGGGTACAGTTAGATCAAGAGCTGCGTTACCAGTTGTACTAGCTGGTCCTTTGATAGCAACTGTACCTCCACCGCTGTCTGCGGTTAGTTTTAATTGACTCATACTGCTATCTCCATTGCTGTAATAGTTGATGATCCATGAAACCAACCATTATCCCAAGTTCTATTAAGATACATAGTTCCAGAGTGCATATGCCATTTAATACCATATGTAATTGCACTTGTTGTGTTTGGCGAATCTAAAAATGAAAAAGTACCCGGAGAGTACTGAGAGCCTCCACCTATAGCAAAGTAACCATGTACATCATTATCTACAACACTTGCATTGCCTATTTCAGTTGCACTTCCACCTACTGTTCTTGTTAGTCTAAAATTTCCTTCTGCACTTGAAAAACCCAGATATAAATGACCTGTATATAAAATTTTACTACTTGTTGCAGATGGTGTAATACTAACTGTAAAACCTGATATATCTGCAAAACTGCCTGAGCTTGTACTTGCAGTATCATTTTTAAAAGTTTGTTTTACTTGTAAAATTTTTCCTAAGTTAACTCCCGTTGCTAAATCGGCACTTTGTATAATTCCGTCTGGTAAACCACCAGCGGATATACCGGATACTGTGCCAGACCCGTTTATTGTTATAGGCATAATTTATACGATTGTCCAGTTTTCTCCAGTACCGATTGTTACAGCAATACCATTATTAATTGTTACAGGACCAGCTGACATTGCGTTGTAGCCGTTTGTAATAGTATAGTTGGTTGTTACTGTTTGACCATTTTCCCAGAATATTTTATCTGTGCCACCACCTGTAGCTCCGGCTGCTGATTCGACCCACTCCATACCATTGGACGTATATCCAAGTACTTTGTCTGTGCCAGAGGGTGCTGCATGTATATCTAGTTTAGCTTCTGTTACGCTGTCGTCTGCTAACTTACTACCAGCAATAGCTGCTGAAGCATTGATGTCAGCATTGACAATAGTACCATCTACAATCTTGGCAGATGTAACTGTATCGTCAGCTGGAGTTGCAATACTTACTGCGTTTCCGATGGTGAGAATAAAGAAGTCAGCACCATTAGCAGGGGCACTGGCAAATATAATATCATTACCATCAATAGCAAATCCTTCGCTTGGACTGGTTCCGCTATTAGGTTTCTGAATGACTCCATTGACGCTAACAAGATGTGCTTGAGCATTTGTACCGGGGCTTGATAATGTGAATCTTGTAGCAGAACCATTAAAGGTTGCACTACCACCGCCTGCACCACCAGAGCTAGACAGTGTATTGATTGCTATGGTTTGAGATCCAGCTGCTGCCCAGCTTAAATTACCATTAGCATCTGTCTTTAAAAACTGACCGTTTACTATATTAGATGGTAATGTTAGTGTATAGCTTTGTGCAGCACTGTGAGGCGGCGATTTAATTTTAACACCGTGACTATTATTTTCACAGTTAAGTTGTAAAGTACCGGCACTTCCTCCAGCACCATTTATTTTTACAACTCCTGTACCACTAGGAGTGAAATTTATTGATGCGTTAGATGTGGTTGTAGTTATACCAAAAGCACCAACATCTAAGTTTCCACCAAGTTGTGGTGATGTGTCATCAACAATATCTTGAGTTGGTGTTGTAACTGTAACAAACTCAAGTGCATTACCAGATGAGTTTACCTTTACTGTTTTACCAGCTGCACCTGTAAAGTTAGTTGGTGTGTCACCTAAACCTACAAAGGTTACAGCACCAGCACCAGCACTTATGTTTGACAGTTTGGTTTTTTCTGCATCTGTAAATGCGTTTGTATCTGAGTTTGACTCATATTGTGTTTTTATATAACTTGCGTTATTGTTACCAGAATCTTCGTATAATGTTTTAATTTCAGAAGCAGTCTGGTCAGCTGTTGCTGCTGTTTCTATACCGTCAAGCTTGGCTTTGTCAGTATGTGACATAAAGCCAGCAACAGAAGATGTAGCGTTAACTACGTTTTGTTCTTCTTGTGCAGCATATAGAATCTGTTTTTGATTATTGTTAAGATCACCCGCCTTAACTGATGAGCCTGCTACATAAGTTGCTAAAGCATTGTCTACATCGGTATCTCTGCGAATACGTATTTTTGCAGGGTTGGATGGTATATTACCGGCAGTAAATACTACGTTACCACCACCGGTTGTTGTATAGCTTGTTATATTATAGTGATTGCCTGACGTTTTTAAGACGTTATCAACTTCTACTTTAACATCTGCTTCTTTTATGGAAGGAAAGGAAAACGACTTCGTAGCGTTTCCGTCTCCTGTGTAGTCTACGAAAGTTGTTGCCATTACTTATACATTGTAAGAAGGTTGTTTGATTCTCTAATTTTATATTGTTGTTCTAGTTTTTTCTGTTTTTGCTCACTAATTAGAGCTAGTATTTCTTGTCTATACTTAATGTCATTCCAAGCTAGTCTTCTAACTTCTTTAAACATTCTATCTATCATAATGTTATGGTAGTAATCCCTAGCATTATACTCTGCACGTTTACCAGCACGTATATCTTGTCTCATTAGTTTCATAGATGCAATAGCTTTAGGATCTCGAGCTAGTTTTTCTAGCTGTGCTTCTAAATTATATTGACCTATAGCTTGTTGAAACTGAGATCGTATACCGGGGTTATCAGTTAAATTAGTGCCATCAGGTGCATAAAATGTACTGATTCTTAGATCATAACCACTGTCAAATAAGAACTGTCGACCTACACTTTGATCCATATTTAATTGTACAGGACTAATCATGTTAAATGCACGAGTCATAAAGTCATGTTTTCTAAGTGGTTTACCGTTTAACATATCATACTTAATAGGTAACCCTTCGATACCGGGTAAAAGTTCAGTAGCTAAGTTACGGTTTTGCCACGACTGAAACACACCAGAATTAATTTCACGCATATATGGGCTAAGTAATTTACCCATCTCATTACGTAAAGCTGCAAGCGGTACAGTATTGTTAGTAATACTAGCAAGTATACGTTCTGCCTGACCGGGGCGTCCAGCTGTTAAATCAACCAGTTGCTGTAGTCCAGCTAGATAAGATTTACCTGTAACAGCCTGAGCTACAACTAGAGAAATCTTTTGTAGTTCTTTTTCTGTCCACTCTTCTCCCATTAATATACTAGCATCACCTACGTTAGCAATAGTTTTAAGTATTAAACCAATAGGCTCGATGTCTTCGTAGTTAACTCTAACGCCACCAACTTCTATAGTTCCGGGTAAAAATCCGCCATCTATCCAACCCTGTCTCATCTGCCTATCTGTAGGACCGTCACCAGTAAGCCTACCTGATGCCCATGCTTGAGTACCCATAAAGACAACAGCAGAGCCTATTGCTAATCTACCTGTCTGTAGTGCCTTAGCGTTTTGTAATTCCTCTACTGTGTTAATACCATACTTTTTAAGGTTAGGTATATCTTTAGGTCCAGCAAAAGCTATGTCATTAAACTCTTTTACTAAGAAGTTAAATCCGGGGGTATGCTTACCAGTCAGTGCTAATCCGTTTACACCAGTTCTAGCAAATAGAAAGAATGGTCTAACAAAAGGATTAGATGTCATAACATCATTTAGACCTTTTGCAAAGCCAGTTAGATCTTGTGTAAGTGTTACCTCTTTCTTTGCAAACATAGTTGCATCATCTTTAATGTTACCATTAGCATCAAATATTTCTGTGTAGAAATCATCTTGATATGCTTTCATAACATTACCGTTAATAACAGGTAACTGTATACCACTACCTTCTAGTTCTAGTACACGACGCATAGCTTTTTCTCTCATCTTAGCTCTACCTAGTAAGAATGTAAAGGCATCGTCAGTCGCTGCCATTATCTTAGTAGAGTAAGTGAAAAGATTATTGTTATTTATACCACGAATCATGTTAGTCATCGCAAAGATAGCACGATCTTGTTTAGATGCTCTGCCACTATCTTCTGCCCATCTACGTAAAACTTCCCAGTTAGCATCACCTTTAGTAAATTCAATAAATCTAGTTTTAATAGTAGATATATCACCACTCCAGTAGCCATTTAACTTAGTAAAGAATAAATCAAACGCTTCTGGTATAGCTTCTATCATACCATTCATAGCTGCAAGGCTACCACGTACTGTAGCTGCGTCTCCAGTAAACGGATAACGCATAGTAGCTCCTATAAATGTAGATATAGGACGTAAAAATGTTGCACTACCTGTACCTAAAAGTGCTCGAAGTGGTGTTTTAGGTCCACTAAGTACACTATGACTTATCATTTCCTGTAAGCTACGTATTAATGCACCAGTTCGTTCTGGTCCTTCGCCTGCTATCTGACCACCTCTGAGTATAGTTCTTGCCCAGTTATCAAAATCATCTAGATTATTTACATTCTTCATCATAGAAAATGCTTCAAACAGTGCATTTAATAAGTTATCATCTGCATCATCTTTAGCAATCTTAAGAATAGACATAATCGAATCTTTAACATCTTGCATGTCAGATGCAACAGCCTGATTAACTGCATCATTTATTTGTGCTCTAGTCTTACCAGCACCAAATGATCTAAAATAATCAGATGCTACAAACCTAGATTTCTTAGTCTGTGTCAAAGCAGTTAGCATAGTATCTATAATCTGCTTTGCTGGTCCATCTATATCATCTAATGACACGTAATCTGCTAGCTCTCTACCAGCTATACCAGTATCTCGTAACTGTTTTAGTAATGATCCAACAACTAAGTCAGCTGTAACAACTGTTTCAGCAGACCAAGTCTCAAATGTCTCATCACCTAACGGTATGCTAGCTTTTTGTTTCTCAAATAGTTCACTTAAAAACTCTTCCGCAGGCATATCAGCTGCGTTTCTACCTTCAATAATCTGTCTGTAAGAATGAACTGCATCACGCCATACTTCAGCCAGAGCTTTTCTATTGCCTTTTACAGACTCCATTTCAGTTTTAAACTTCTCATCGCTCATTAGACCTCGTAGTGTACGTTCGACTACTTCGTCTGTTGTACCACCTTCTAGTGCTATACGTTCACGTTCTACTGCTGTAGTTACACTTCCTGTAGACCCGTCTTCAGATCCCCAATCTGTACGTGTACGTTTTAGCTGATCTCTAGCCTGACCGGGGTCAACCTCAGATACATTAGCACCTTGATGTCTTTGTGCAATAGGTGCGTTTTTAGCAGCACGAAAGTTAGTATCTCCTTGACGTATTTGTGCTAAAGCTTGAGTTGTTGTTTGCTGCTCTATACTATTATTACGGTTTATAATTTGATTCTTAACACCAGCTCTGCCTTTACCTATTAAATGAGCTGCCCCATCAAATATCAGACCTATACCCATGCCTTCAACAATGTTTTTGAATTTCATCATCATTGGATGGTCAGTATCTTTTGTAGTTAGTGGTGTATCCATCCAACCATACTGTTTAGTCAAAGCTCCTAGAGCATTATGTCCGTCTGATTCTTTAGATATTAGATCAGAAACTCCACCAATAGCCATAGCTCTTGTAACAGTTCCAAGTCCTAACATCTTGGCTGATGCTGCTCCTAATAAAGGTACACCAGCTGCGGCTAATCCTTTTGCTGATAATACTATACCGGCAGCCATGCTACCAAAATGTACTGTACCTCTTAAAAGTTTACCCCACCATGTTTTAGTTATGATAGGATCATCTTCATCAACAAATGGATCCCAGTCTGGTCTGTAGTAACCTTGTTCCTCTTTCTCCTTTTGCATCCTACCAGATACAGCATCGAATGTTCGCTCTGCAAATGTAGTACTGGAAGAAATAGTATCTTGTATACCACCAGTTAGAATAGACTGACCTTCTTTAGCAAAAGCTTTTAGCCCCCACTTATCGTTGGTCATTCTAGGATCTATTTGTTCTTTTTCTTTTTGTTCTTCTTGTTGAACAGCTAGTGCTTGAGCTTCATTAATTTTATCTTGTGCGATAGATTCTTCTTCAAGCCTTTTTTCTAACTCTTCGGTAGAAGTAAATCCCGTAGGATCGTATTCTACATCAAATTCTTCCATAGTTATAAGTTTTGGTTAATAGCCTCCTTAGCGGCTGGACCATAAAGTGTATTTAATCTCATAAATGGTGGTATTTCTTCAATCATTGACTCATACTGTTCGATCTGATCTTCTGTAAAATTCATCAGTCTTCTGTATGACGTATCAGCATTACCAAATAAATGTTGATTGTTTGCTTTGTGATACAATCTAGCCATTAATAGTTTAGACTGTGCTTTTTCATCAAATAATCTAGTAAAGTCTATCTGTCCCATATTATCAGTAAACACCTGTCTTAGTGCTGCTGGTGTCATATCATATAGACCTATGTTAGTATAACCAGCTTGTACTAGCCCAAACACTTCCTGTATAGTGTGTTCTGACAAAGGCTTACCTAAGGGTAACTCTTCAACATACTTTCCGTCTGGACCTTTAATAGCATCTACACCACCATGTTGTTCCTGATTCTTTGATAAAGCACCTAACATTTCATTATAGTTCTCACTGTTAGTGATACCATTATCAGCTGCTATAATAGTTTTAGTAGCATTATTCTTCTGATTTAATAATGGGCTATCTAATACTTTAACATCTGCATTAAACATTAAAGCTGGTATAGGTTTTATCTTACCAAGTGTAACTAATCTATCATGTGCTAGTTTTAGTGGTCCTTTGTTAGGATATAGTTGAGCAAGTAAAGTCCATGTATGATCTAATTTATCAGCCTTACCATTAAAGTAATCTACACCATTAAGTACAGGATCTTCTTCACCTTCTAAGATTACAGTAGAATTAAGTGCAGCTTTTGTATCAGCTTCATATACTTTACGTAATTTAAGAGATTTAGCAATCTTAGTATCTTCAATTATATCACTAAGCACATCATCAAACTCAGCGTTATTCATAGCTTCGATAGTTTTCTTTTGTGCAAACTCTAGTGCATCATTCCTATCACCACTTATCTCAAATCTTTTTTGATATTCTTTTTTAAAGTAGTCACCAGCTTGATCGTATATGTCTTTAGTTGTAGTAGTTCGCCAAGTATAATCACCATATTTTTCTGGATTACCTCGTATTGCAGCTAACTCTTTAGCTCTACCATCAGATAGTGAGTAAAATAATTCAGACTTAACACTAAACTCAGGTCTACTAAACTCAGTCTTTTCACCAGCTTCTATTAATTCTTCTGCCTGTTGCCTGAGTTCTTCATTACTAAATGTAGTTAGAACATCTATTGGAACTTCTTGACCGTTGTTAAGTCTAAGTTTAATATCATCAAGTCTTTTTTGTTCTGATGCTAAGTTGTCTTTTTGATTCTGTTCTATAAAAGCTTGTGCTATTCTGTTAGCATTAGCTGGTTGTATATCATAATAACTAGATAGTTTACCAGTACCAGCATGCTGCTTGGCTTCAAACTTATCATGATATAGTAAATATTCTATATCCTGTTCATCGAACTGTTCTATGTTTTTAATAATCATGTCAGCCCACATTTTGTTAGCTGTCTTGGCTGGATTAGGGTCGCCTGTAGCTTGTAGTATTTCTATTTTATTCTGTATAAAACCAGATTTGTCATAGACACTACTGATGGTAGCAGATTTAACATTAGGATTATTAAATGCGTCAGCTGATACTTTGATAGCGTT
>VTLG01017267.1_pt1 | contig 10407 bp, 6 predicted proteins | sample 4694571 | NCBI WGS metagenome assembly VTLG01 (sample SAMN12604809, study PRJNA352737) | marine metagenome | biome: ENVO:00000447; feature: ENVO:00000209|ENVO:00000569|ENVO:01000036; material: ENVO:00002151; isolation source: viral sequences binned using virsorter ... | reverse complement strand
CAGTTGAATAGTTACCTGGACCATAACCAAGATATTCAAACGTATGACCAGATGCCCTTAGAATAGAAGGTCTGCGAACCTCCATTGCTATAGGTTTAATCTTACTAATTAAGGATTTATTCTTATGCTCTTGTATGTTTGATCCTAAGACACCTCTGATAACAGATATCTTATCATTTGATGTACCACCAAGAACAGTTTTATTCACCCTCATTATCTCATCATCAATCTGAATATAAGATCCTATTGGGAACTTAGCCTGTATTGATTCTTGAACTGTTGTATTAAATGTTGGTTCATCATATAGATTTACCTTAAATTCAGAAACACTAGCCGCAACCAACTCATCGGCAATCATTACATCATGATCACCAAGAGATAATGTTCTTACACCAAGATTTTCTGCAGACCTACCAGAAACGGCATCATGAGCAGATAATCCATGCTTAAGAATATACTTAGCATTAGCAACTAATCCTGTTGTTTCTCCAGTTGTAGCACTGAAAACATTATATGCTGTTTCTTCTTCTACAACAAAATCACCAAGATTTTCATAAGTGGCACTAAGTATTCTAAACTTATTACCTTTCAACATACCATGTGCTTTGGTAGTGGTAAAGGTAGTTGATTTAGTTAATCCACTTCCAGACTCTGTAGGGGCAGTACTAGAACTAACCTCTGCAGCAGGACCCATATCAATAACTTGCTGTCCAGCGTAGATAGTATCAGCACCACTCTTATGAACAGTGATTGATTTCTCACCAGATACTTCATCAATCATGTAGTATCCATCAGTAGCTGTTGTAATACCAGTTACTTGGACATAATTATTAGTAACAGAAGCAACATGCTTTGCTTCTAAAGTAATATATTGGGATGGTGTTCCTTTTAATCCACCTATCTCTGAACTATCAAAGTATAAAGTATCTCCAACTTTATATCCAGCACCACCTTCCTGTATTTTAATAGTATCCCTTAATACTTGACCAGTATTCTGAACAACTCCAGCACTAGTAACCTGTACAGAACAAGTTGCTCCTTTCCAGTTAGCAGTTGAAGGTTGTGAAATATCATCAAACAGTTTAATATTCTGATATGGAACATTAGGTGTACTGTTTGTAAAAGTACCAGTTCCTGTTACATCTCCATCATAGAATCTAATACCATTTAATCCATGCGATCCATCTAATGCTATAGAAGTACTACTTGCTGAATTATTAGCAGATGTAATAACATTAGATACACCGAATGTTGATAAGAATATATTAGAAGTTTCTCTAGTAATACTCTTCTTAAGGTCATTAGTTACTACTGAACCGATTGGTTCAAGTTTTGCATATGTTTTTGCTTCCTGTGGGTTGTCTTCAGGATTATCTCTATCATGTTGTGGATAAAGATCAGTAATACTCTGATTATATTTCTTAAAGGAGAATACACCATCAGCACTGTTATTACCATTCAATACAAATAGATGGTAAATACCATCCTGAATACCCTCTTCATAAGAAGTAATTACTTCAGATCTATAGACATATAGATTCTCTCTTGTATCATTCCTTTCAAATCTTGGAAGAGTAAGTGATCTAACATGTGTTCCATCACCATCATTAATATTAATAGTTCCAACTACAATATCAGCACCTGTTGGAGAATAAGTATCTACTAATTTTACAACCTTATACTTAAAGATTCTATCATTTTCTACAGAATCTACAACGAAATTACCATTAAATTCTTTATCAAATACACCAGTAGGGTTAGTTGTCGTAGTGACATGTCTAACAGTAACTCTGTTTCCTACCTTTAATCCATGAGATTTATCAGATCTAACAGTTGCTATCTTAGTATTATTATCATATGAGATAGTTGTTATGAATCTAGGATTCTTCTGGAATTCATAATCATTAACTGTTAACGTTCCAGTTGGATCATCTGGAATTGTAAAATCAGTATTAGCAACAGCACCCGTAGAACTTGATTCCTGAATGATAAATCCATCTGTTGGATCTTTAGCACCTTTAATCTCTTTAGGTATTACATATCTAACCTTATAAAGTTTCTCATCTAAACTTCTATCATCAGTTTTTCTAAGAATATATGGAATAGGTACATTATCATCATCAGTAAAGGTATTATCCTTTATAACAGGAGTAATTGTATCTCCAGTTGTATCAATATGAACAAACCATCCACCAGGTTCTGTGGTTGTTGTTTGACCACCAGCTATTCCTCTAGTAATAGAATATGTCCCTTCATCAAACTGAACTGGATGTCCAAGATCTCCTGGATTCTTATCAGATACTCTACTAATAATATTAACTGTACCTTCTGCCTCAGTAAATGAAGTTCTGATAAATTCTGGATTAGTTAATTCAGCATTTGCTCTAGATGAAGCAATTCTAATTTCATTATTTCCCAAATCACTATTAGAAGCATCACTAGTAATAGCATAATATACTTTGTGAGCATCTAATCCTTGAGGTAACTTACCACTATCAGATATTATTCTTATTGATTCACCATTAGCAAGATTATGCCCAGTACTTATTGTATACTTTGCAGCATTAACATTAGTTACTGGATTTGAATGAAGTGCTGTATATGATTTCTCAGAAGTATCTGTTGTAGCAGTTAATGTCCCATTAGACATAACAACAGTTGCTTCATATGGAGTATCACCAGCTAGATATAACTTTTCACCTACCTTAGCACCAATTCTAAATCCCTGAGCAATTGCTGATGGTGGTGAGAACTTATTCTTATTTCCTAGTAGATATAAACGTCCTGGAAAAGGAGATGTATTATTAGGAGAGTTAAGTATTTGAGTTGTTGCTGTCTTATCAATCTGAAGCCAATCAATAGCATCTTCTCTAGTAACAATAGCTCTTGGAGTAACAATAGAAGTTACGAATCCCTTATTATCCTTATCAAATGCTTCTTTCTTAAATCCATCAGCAGCAAGAGCAAACTGACCAAAGTTAGAGTTAGAGTTAGTAACTGAAGCATCAGCACCAGATAACATATTGAAATGTGTATGATATCCAATAGCAAACACAGAAACTATCTGTATAACAGCATCATTAGAAACTTTTACGTGAGTTGTCTCATACTCTGGTCTATAAACACAACCAGAATCTAAATGATATACCTGATCTATATTCGTAGAAGATGATTTAGATGCTAATATTTCACCCCTCTGAACCGCAGGTGTTAATCCAGTATATTCTCTACTAGTTTTATTGAACTTAACAAAAGCACGATCATCTTTCTGTAGTGATACACCAGTAAACTGGGCAACAACCATAGATTTAAAACCAGTTGCTTTATTACCATCAGCATGCATACCCTGCATACCCCAAACTGATCTTAATGAACAGTTAAAGATATATGGTGAAGCACCTGTTACGGTATCAGTTTCAACTAGAACTTCAGCATCACCAAAACCTAAACCAGAACTAGGACCAGCAGGTAATGTTGATCTTACAAAAGGTAATAAGTAAGTAAATTTAGTATCACTAATTACAGTCTTAACTTTTGTTGAAATATTATAATCAAGAGCACTAACTCCCTTAATTTTTATAGGAGTTCCACTACTAAATCCATGAGGCAATGCTGTAGTAACAGTTACTATATTACCAGCAGTAGCACCATCACCAGAAATAATATTACTAATAGAAAGAGGGTCTGTAGCAAAAGCACCAACTATTTCAAACTCAGGTCTTACAGGAGCAAAATCATCTGGATGTGTAGGGAATTTGAATCTAACTTCTCTAGTAGATGCTCTGTTAAATGCATTTGATAACTTACTATAATATACCTGTAGATCAGTTAAACCATAGTCACCAATAACATTGACACCATCAGCATATTCAAAACATGTTAACTTATGGTGTGAGAATGTAGGTTTAGATCTATTTGTTATGTTAAAATCATGGTTATCTGTATATACTGTAGTATTTTCATCGCCATCAAACAATGTAAACTGCCAGAAATAACATGTACCTGTTATCTTAAAGATTGAAGATTCGGGAACATCAGGATCTGTTGGGTTTGGGACATACTTAGGTCTTATCTTTGTCTTTCTTAAATCTAGTCCAACTAATGAAGTTCCACGAGGAATAACAACTCCACCATGAACACTATTAAACCTATAAAGTACATTATCTTTCTGAGTTAAATCAAAATTTGAATCGAGGGTTAGTCCAAAAGTTTCTGTTGCTCCTTCATTTAATGGAGCTCCGTTAACTGATTCTGCTGGTACTGCCCTAGCATCTCCAGATACAGTTTTAATACCATGACCTGGTCGGTTATCTATTAAATGTTCTCCAGGAAAACATAATATAGTTGTCTTCTCAACAATATCGTTATCGTTTCCTTCAATATATGAAAATCTTGCTGATTCTATTAATGCCCTCTGAATAGTCTTAAACGGTTTTGTTAACGAATTACCTTCGTTTTCAATACCGTCAGTAGCATCAAGATCATTTGGATTTACATAAAGAATACGTCCCTCAGTATTCTTTATAAAATTCTCTAACTTATTTAAAGGCATCTTCTTATACTTTTGGCCAAAAGATTTCTATGTTTCTATTTAGCTGTGATTAATTCACTGTTATCTCAGCATATTCGATAATACTTGAGTCTGCTTGATTAGTAACTACTTCTAACACATCCATAAATTGTTGTGTTGTTTCGCAATTAACATGTCTGACTTCACCTTGATCACTATAGAGTTTGAATCTTTTAGAACAAACATCAATGATAACTTTTTCTACAAATGTTTCTGGTTCCATAATACTTAAGCCCAATCAACGTAATACCAAGTGACTGCTATCCTTTTTTTACCACTAATCACTTCCTGACCAGAATGAGGATAACACCAATTAGATGGAAACATTATAGCATGTCCTGGCTCTGGTTTCAACACCTGGTTCTTAATAAACTCTGTTCCACCTCCTTCAAAACCATCATTCAAATAAAGTATTACACTTAATTTTCTTTCATATTCCTTTAGTGTTTTATCAGTAGCAGCATCATGATGAAAATTATACTTTTGTCCAGGTTGATATTCCAATATCTGTATTGCCTCTCTCCAACATTTAGTTGCAATTCCACAAGGAACTGGATAGTATGAAAAGTTTTGATGAATACGTTTAACTTTTGCATAATAAATTTCTAATCCACGATTAATACATCGGTGTAATAATGAAGTTACTGTATTTGGTTTATCACCAACTATGGGATGTCCACCAATAAAAACCGTTTCATTTTCAGGCATTGATGTACCACTACTTGACCTCATATTTGGATTAACATGATTTTCACCATGTGCACCAAAAACCTTACAATCTTCAAATTTTAAGGTATCAATATAATCATTGATAATTTTCAATTCATTTGATTCTAAAATTTTTATAGTCTGTATTAAATCATTCATGATAGTAAACAATCGTTAATAGTATTTTCAATCTCTTCATCAGTATAAGATTTACCTAAAAGAGCAATATTATGTGGAACTTTAATCCTTTCTTTAAATTTATAAGATGCCCAAGCTGCTGCTCCAAAATGAATACCAGTATCATCCGTAAACGGTGGAATATGGATATTTTTAAATAAAGGTCTAAGTAAAGTATTAGTACTAATATTTAAAAAGCATCCACCAGCAAAACAAACATCTTCTGTTAAGTAATTTTTTCTCAATTCACTAATAAAATATATTATAGCATTTTCATAATGTTTCTGCAGGTAATAAGCACACTGTTCTGGAGTATAATTACTCTTCTCAAGATAAGATTGTATTACATTACTATTAAAAAAATTAACAGTTGGACATTCAAAATCATGATTATCACAACCAAAAAAATCTTTTGAGAACTCTGTAGATGTTACGTATGGAATAATACTACTTTCAATATCAAACTCTCCGTAAGAAGATAAACCCATCACTTTACCTTCAGCACGTAATTTAGATTTTGGATTAAGTGAATCATAATCCATATTATCCATCATACGAATCTTCTGTTCATATATCCAGACTGACAGTTCCTGATAAAAAGTACCGAAACCATTTGTACCGCAAGGAACTGCAAGCATACGATCTTCCATCGGTTTAATATCAAATGTAGATATATTAAGTTTATTAAAATTAAATATACGTTTATTTTTATCAAAATATCCTATACTATTTCTTTCCCAACCCTGAGTTTTTTCAGTAACAAAATCCCATATAGGACTACCAGCACCATCAAGAGTTAAAAAACTACCACTATTAAATGGAGAAGTAAATACTGTAGAAGCTGCATGGCATAAATGATGACTTATCGACCATAATTTAGCATTAGGAAATAATGATCTAATAAATTTAGCATGTTCTCTTACTTTATCAGGTTCAACCATATGTCCATGTGGAGCATAAACAATTATATCAATATCATCTTTCTCTATATTACCCACATTTAAACAATACTCTATAGATCTATAAGGAAAAAATCCATCATATTTTATTCTACTAAGCCTTTCTTCAGATATACTTACAATATGCTTTCCATCTACAAATAAAGTACACCCCGAATCATGAACATCATGATCAAGTGCTCCTTGTACACCAATAATATTCATTTACTTATCAAATAATTACCCATAACAAGATAATCAATATCCATATTCTTAAATGCCATTATAGCATCATTTGGAGATTCTACAATAGGTTCTCCATTATCATTAAATGATGTATTCAACAAAACAGGATTCTTTAACTTACGAAGTAAATCACACATTCTCGGATTCAATTCATCATTAACAGTTTGCATTCTACATGTATTATCTTCATGTGTAATAGCAGGTATATCATCAGTTAAAACTTCCTCACTGAAAAGCATATATGGCGAATCATATCCTCTACCTTCCAAAGTTATACCAGCAAAAGGTCTCCAATATTCTCTATGCTTAACTCTACTATTCATTATATCCTTATTTTCTTTCTTACTAGGACTCATTAGAATAGATCTAGATCCTAATGCCCTTGGACCTGCTTCCGATCTACCTTGAAACCATGCCACAATTTTGTTATCCTCAAGATGTTTAGCAACTATTTCACATAGTTGATCAAAATCTTTATACTTGTTGTACTTCATAATACCTATGTTCTTTAAATGTTTAAAACCAATTGCTTCCTCAATATCCTTATCAGTATAAGATTTACCTAGAAGAGCAATATTATGAGGTATTTGAATTACCTCCTTACATCTATATGATGCCCAAGCTGCTGCTCCAAAGTGAATACCAGAATCATCCGTAAACGGTGGAATATGTATATTCTTAAAGAAAGGTTTGAGTAAAGTATTAGCATTAATATTTAAAAAGCATCCACCAGCAAAACAAACATCTTCAGTTAAATAATCCTTTCTTAACTCTCTAACCCAATAAGTAAGAGCATCCTCATAGTGTTTTTGTAAATAATAAGAACACTGTTCTGGAGTAAACTTCATATATTCAAAATAACCTAATATCATACCAGCATATAAAAAATTAACTATCGGATAACCAAATTCGTATCTATCACAATCAAAAAAATCTTTTGAGAACTCTGTAGATTTTGTATATGGAACATCCAATTTCTCAATATCAAACTTTCCGTAAGAAGATAAACCCATCACTTTACCTTCAACATTCACTTTTGATTCATAAGAAAGTTTATCATAATCCATATTATCCATTAAACGAACTTTCTGTTCATATATCGAAATAGATAATAATCCATAGAAATCACCAAATTGATTAGTACCACAAAATAAAGGTTTCTCTGGTTTAACTGGATCATTACCTCTGACTGATGACAAATTAACTCTATGAAAATTAAATATACGTTTGTTCTTATCAAAATACCCTATACTATTTCTTTCAGCATTATGAACTTTTTTATCAGCAAAATCCCATATGGCACTACCAGCACCATCAATAGTTAGAAAACTACCACTGTTAAATGGAGAAGTAAAAACAGAAGATGCTGCATGACATAAATGATGACTTACAAACCACAACTTAGCATTGGGAAATTCTGATCTAATAAGTTTATTATTTTCTTCTATTTCATTTTCAAGATGAGAACATGTATGTGGAGCATAAGCAACAATATCAATATCCTCTCTCTTTAAATTACCTACACCTAGACAATAATCTATAGATTTATGAGGAAAAGATCCATCATACTTTATTCTAGTAAGCCTTTCTTCACATATACCTATAACATGCTTTCCATCTACAAATAAAGTACATCCAGAGTCGTGAATATCATATTTCAATTCACCATGTATACCAATAATATTCATTAATTAATTACGAAGGTTTTGTCGGCCAAGCGGAATGTGAGTGATTATCTGCTAATGCTTTTGCTGTTAAACCAGCATCTGCTGCTATAGTTGCTGGAAGATCTCTTAATGCTTGCCTATAAGTTACATATTCTGCTTTCTTACTATCAGATAATGGAGAATCATTACCTTGAGTCCAATCAGACCATATCAACAAAGCATTTCTATATTCTTTTACTTCTGCTAAATGATTTCTTGCTGCCTCATGAGCAGCAGCCGCAAGAGTTTTCTCATTAGCATGATCAGTTACTGCTTGTTGCCAAATACCTATCTCGCTAATTTCTTCTGGCCATTTTGTTTTAACATTATATTGAATGTTTCCTTCACCAGCTACACTATCCCATTGAACAGCATGAATATCTGAAGGAATCCAGGAAAGATCAACATTATTACATACAACTGCTTCGTAATCAAGAATAATAGTTTTATCTGATGGAATAATTGTTAGTTTCATTCTTCTATCTCTGTTACATTTTGTATTTGTCTAGATTTTAGTAATCTCTCTTGAGCTTTTAATTCTAACTCTCTTTGATATATTTCTTGTGCTTTCATAGTTGATTTCACAGTTTCATTTCTAAATGATTCAATAGCAGCACCAGTTTGTCTCTGTTGATTTGAGTTATCAATCATCATCAATGGCAACCAAGTAACAGCACAACCCCATTCATCAACATCTTCTCCTGTATTAGGATTCAAACCACGAACTTGTGTAAACCAAGAACATTGTAACCCAATACAGTCCTTACCAATTAAAGGACAGAACTTACCTTGTTCAATTTTCATAATAATCTAGTCCTTAGAGCATATTATAACATCAATATACTGAACTGCCAAGTCCAAAGAACCCGAACTACTAACACTTACAGTATCACTAAAACCATGAGTATGATTTGGTGTAGAGTGAGTGTGATCACTGGTTGATCCAGAAGCAGAGAAACTATCACTGAAACTGAAATTAGAACCATTTATATTATACATGATAATTGCGTGATAGTGATCACTTCCACTACCAGTACTACCAACATTAGGAGTTCCTGAAGAACCAGCATTTCCAGTATCTTGAATACCATAAGATCCACCAGAAGTTCCAAGAGGAGCATGATATGGGTGAGAGTGAGATGCTAACTGTGCTACTGATAATGCTGCGTTAGTAGTATTAGCATACATTATCTGAGTTCCACTACAATTACCACTAACAGATCCACTAATACTTACACTTTCTCCACCATCACTACCAGTAGTTCCAGATCCATCATTATCAGTAGTTCCACTAGCAGATCCTGATCCACTAACACTTAAACTTTGGTTAGAAAACGCAGAAGTAAAACTATTATTACCACCAGTTCCACCACCAGAACCACTTACAACTCTAAGTGCTTTGTTATTTTGTGATGTTACTTGAGTCCATCCAGTAGGAGCAGAGGATTGATAGAATAACATAGTTGCTCCTGAAGGAACACCAGCAGGACCTTGACCACCTGGAGTTCCAGGTGTTCCATCTTCACCATCATCACCATCTTGGCCTGGAGGACCTGGAGGACCAGCAACAGTAGAAGCTGGACCTGGAGGTCCTGGAGGACCTTCAGGACCAGCATCACTTATTGTGATGGTTCCTGTCATTGCACTATGATATTGACAAATATAATAAAGAGTATTTGGTGCATTATAAGGAACACTAAAAGTAAGTACTCCTGATGTAATACCGTTATTGGTTATTCCACTTGAATACGCATTACCAGTTCCAGTAGTTTGAGATGTTTTAATCCAGAATGGATGTCCAGTAGCATTTACAGTAAATGTATAAGTAAATCCTCTAAGTAACGCAAGAGTTGGATTACTAGATCCATCTATAGTATAAACACTTGCATTAGGAGCCGTTACATTAAAATTTCTTGCTCCAGAAGTTCCATCGGTACCAGGAGGACCTGGAGGACCAGCAACTGTGGAAGCAGGACCAGGAGGACCTGGAGTTCCATCTTCACCATCATCACCATCTGTACCTGGTGATCCTGGTGGACCAGGAGGTCCTGGAGGAGCAACA
>VTLG01002106.1_pt1 | contig 10407 bp, 3 predicted proteins | sample 4694571 | NCBI WGS metagenome assembly VTLG01 (sample SAMN12604809, study PRJNA352737) | marine metagenome | biome: ENVO:00000447; feature: ENVO:00000209|ENVO:00000569|ENVO:01000036; material: ENVO:00002151; isolation source: viral sequences binned using virsorter ... | reverse complement strand
GGCTTCTGCTAATGGAATTCTAACACCAACTACTACTACGATCAGAACCATATCTAATTATGAGATGGATACAAAAGTAGATCCTGTTGATATGGGTACTAATATTAATTTCATAAGTAAAACTCCAGCTTATACTAGAATATTCGGAATGATCACACGTGGTCAAGACGAAAACCCTCAAGTATTAGACCTTGGAAGAGTTGTAAATGAGTGGGTTCCAGCTACAATAGATACGTTTATTGCGAGTCCACAGAATCAATTCTTAGCAATGTCTAGTCAATCAGACGATAAGATTTATTTCTATCGTGTATATAATGATGGTAAAAATAATCTTTTAGAAGCATGGTTCAATTGGCAGTTGATGGGTAATGTACAAGCAATGGCTGTTGACTCAGATGATATGTTTGCTGTCACTAAACAAGGCGGTCAGTTTACATTAAGTAAAGCAAGTTTAAGTCAGAGTCCATCTGATGCTATCATAGTTAACAATGATGGTAGTAGAATTAATCCTTGTATGGATTTATACACTACAGCTAGTAATGCTGCAGCTAATAAAAAAGTAGATTATGATGCTACTAATGATTTCTCTAAGTGTTATATACCTTGGAATAATGTTACAGGATTAATTCCTGTTGTAGTTATTAAAGGTACAACAGCTACTGGACAATTTACTGAGTCTGGATTCACTACTACTCCTACTGTAGTTACTAATGATGGAGATCCATATTTTAAAGTAGATGCAATTAACCTTAAAACTGATAAAGACGGTAATTCAATAGAAGATAATGTAATAGTTGGATGGAAGTATAATCTAGATATTATACTACCTAAGACATATGTCAGGACTGATGAAAGTAAGAAGGTTACAGATTATACTGCTACTTTAACTATAGCTAGAATGAAGTTTGCTGTAGGTCTATCTGGTATTATGGGTTTTAAACTTAAATCAATAGGTACTACACAAGGTAAGAAAGAGTATACTGGAGATAATTCTACTACTGTATTTAACTGGATTAAAGAAGATTTAGATTATATAAATAAAGATCAGATTAAAGTTAAACTAGATGGAGTGGTGACAACTGCATTCACTGTATCAGGTGATTACCAAATAACTATGAGTAGTGCTCCGGGTACAGGAGTAAAAATATTAATATATCTAGATGAATGGTATAACCTTAATCCTACACAGATTGCTAATACTTATCTAGCTAATGATATAGCATTAAGTGAACAATCAGTATTTTCTATACCAATACATCAAAAAACAGATAACTTCCAATTAAGAATATTTAATGATTCACCATTCCCTGTGTCTTTAAATTCAATGATGTGGGAAGGTAATTATTCACCGAGATTCTATAAGAGGTTTTAAAATATGATGATAAATGAATTCGGTGTTCCGGCTAATGAACACGAAATGATGATGATGAAGCCACACGAAAAGATTGTGGCTGAATCTGGTGTAGAAAATAATATTTGGCAAACAGTTGTTTCTGTTGGTCTTGGCTTATTCGGAGCACATCAAGCATCACAAGCTGATAAGAAGAATGCTAAAGCACAGAACAAAGCTGCAGAACGTCAACATGAGTACGACCTGAAAGCGTACAATATGAAGATCCAGCAGCTCAAAGCTGAGCATGCTTATAGGATACGAGAAACTAACTTCAAAAGATTAAATACTGAGAGGCAGGCATCTTACCAAGATGCGATGAATAATCGTAATTATGCTCATCAGTTGATGATTAGAAAAAGAGAACAAGATTCACTTGATGCTCAGTTTAAGAAATCAAATGAACTGTTTGCTTTAAAAACAGGGTATAATGAAAGAGTAGCTCAAAAAGCACATTCCGATGAGCTAAGGAAATTAGATGAAATACATAAAGAATCTGCTTTCGATGTACAGGAGCAACGGATAAAAAATTTACAGCAAGAAGGTGAGATAAGAGCATTAGGTCAATCTGGAGTATCAGTAGGTAAATCACATCAATCTAATCTCGCTAACTTTGGGTTTCAAGTTGCTGCGTTAAATGAAGGGTTAGAAAGTGCTGGTATAAATACTCTATCAGCCTTAGAAGATATAAAAAATGATAAGTTTTCTGCTAACTTAGCAGCATATGCTGAGAAGATGGCAGATCCGGGTACGTTACCAATGCCTATTAAACCGATAGAAACTCCTAGAACTGTCTATGATGACCCAGCACCATTAATGGACTTCCACTTTGGACCTCCTCCTGAATTAGGAGCTATGGTATCTGCAAGTGCAGCCTCTCAGGCAGCATGGGGTGCAGCTATACCAAGTATTATAAGTGGCGGATTACAAGCATACAACCTGTTTAAATAACTATGTCAAAATTCAAGAGACACGCCCAAGGGGGTCGTTTCAAGGCAGCTAATTTTGGTGATCTTGGCTTACGAGCATTTAAAGAACAACAAGAACGCCAGATTAGAGGTCTAAAAGAACAGAATCAACAAGACCAAGCATACAGTAGGCAGCATCTTCAAACCTTACGAGGTAATGCTGCTTCTGAAATTGAACATAACAGATCACTACAAAACTTCTATAACGAACGAGATGATCTTGCTATCGAGAATACTCAGATTAGAGGTAAAAGAGAAGTAGAAGCATTGATGGGTGAGGCTAGAGAACATGAGAAACAAGCTAAATTCTGGAAGGATTTCTCTACTACTTACTCTCAGCAATACATAAAAGCTGCTGGTGAAATCTATGATATAGCTCAGACGCATCAGTCTAACCAACAAATGCAAGCTCTATATCATGATAAAGATCATCAGAAGTTTTCTCAAGGTGCTTCTACATTAAATAATTTAGCTGATCATGAAGGGTTAAAAATACAAAGTAAAGCATGGGAAGATTATAATCAAGGCAAGATAACTGAAAAAGAGTTAAACGATATAGTAGGGCATGTATCTGAAATATCTTTAAGGATAAATAAGAAAACTAAAAAAGCTTTACTTCAAAAAGAAATAGATGAAATTGATCAAGAAGAACGTAATTTAAAAGCTTTAGCTGTTGAAAAGGATATTATATGGAATGCAGAAACTGCTAGTCAGATGCTGTATCTCAGGAAAATGGAATTAATGAGAGCCTACGGAGTTGATCCGGGGTCTGAAATTGGTAGAAATTTTCTAGATAATTGGGCTAAGAAAGAGTTTGATATAGTTGAACCTCTCAGGAAGGTAGCAGATGCTAATGCTCAGATGCAGACAGGAGCAGATTTAAACGAACAAACTGAAAACTTAATAGCTCCAGTACAGTTTTTAAATAATAATCCAGCTGACAAAAAGAAAGGTCTTATAACAGCAACTGGTGATAATTTTATAGATTATAATTCTAGTCTTCAAGCTAGAGTTAATCATGAAGCTTTTACTTACAGAACAAATGATGACGGTCAAGTTGTTAAGGGTTCAAATAATAGACACCACGCTTTTATACAGATAATGGAATCTGATATAGAATCAGGAAGATTTATCTCTAAAGAACAAGCTAGAAATCATACTATTTTACAACCTCATCCTGATGCTGACAGGCACTTCCATGATGATGGTAAAACTATGACATATCCATCCAAGCAAACTTGGTTAGGTAGGTATGGTGACGAGTTAGAAGATAAATTTGATGATGCTTGGCTTGCATATGAGAAGAAGATTGCTAATAGATTTAAAAATGATATCAAAATTAGAGATAGTAATGCTTTAGCAAGTATAGAGGCACAAGCTAAATCAGGTGAAATTGATTTATCAGATCCTAGTGTAATTAAACAGTTAAAGAAAACTTATGCAGATTTACCAGAGACTACAGAGAAGCTAAGTGATTTTGAAACCTTTGCTGTACACAATAAAAATATTACTGTTGTTAATGCAAATCTAACTGATTTACATAAAGCTGGTGACTTAGAGAACTTAGCTGGATACTTACAGTATTTACCTAAAGATATTCAAGCAACTTGGGCAGTTAAAGTAGAACAGCTAGAAGTTTTAGATAGAATGGGGTACACTGGTACTGGTTTAACTACTAAAGCTAAAGAGGTTCTAAGAGGTATTCTAGGTAATGAAGCTACTAAACCGGGTGCTTTAGGTACAAGACACTATGGTAGAGTAGTTGAAGCTATTAAACAAGATATACTGAAAACATTTGATGAAGTATACGAGACTTCTGGTCCAACTGATTTAGAAAAAATAGATGCTTTAACTGATAGGATTGATAAAAAAGTAGCTGAGAATAAAGGTATTTATAGAAGACATAACTCAGATCTTTCAACTAGATTCTTATTTGATGTAGAGGAAAATGATCCATACCCTACAGTGACAAAGGATGAAATAGATAATAAACTAAAAGGAGGGGTACAGGGTCTTGAAAATTTATTTAATGGTATGACAGAAGGTTCTGTTCGAGTTCAAGATGGAGGCATTGAAACTTCAAAAACTCTTATATCTATTGATGATGCTGATAGAGCTATTAGACATTTAAATGCTGGTATACCTATAAAGAAAAATGATATAGTAGAGCACATATTCCATCGTCAACCTCTTGTAGAAGATAAGAAGCAATATACTAGAAGAGATATATGGAATAAATACTTTGAAAGTATTGGTGTAGATACTGTAATACCTGCAGGTAGTATAGAGAAAGCAGTCGCTACAATTGAGCAATCACCTATAAAAGTAACCAAAAAGCTCAGTGAACCTAATGAAGAAATAGTAGGTGTAGTAGCAGATTTAGTTAATGATAATGTGATTGATCTTAACGAGCCTTCAGTGGAATCAATAAAAATAAAAGAAGAAAGTCGGATTAGGAGTGAGGTTGGTGCAACTATATGGGATATTATAAGACCACTGATGGATTTCTCTTCATATGGAAAATAACTTATGGCAATAACAAACAATGAAAATCTCTTAGATGAAAGAGAAAGAAAAGAGGATGGTACTCTATTAGCTGAACTGCAACCACTATCTGCTACAGATCAAGCTGATACTACATTTAGTGGAGATACTAATGTACCACAAGAGAATACAGCTCCTCCAGCTGGGAAGTTTGAAGGTCAAGGCGGTCAAGGTACAACTAGTAATATTGATCTCTCTGATAAAGAGAATGAAGCTCAGATGTGGGTTGAGTATAATAACTGGAAAGATATTGGTAAATCACCAAACCCACGACTATCTCTAATAACAACTGGTTCTATCTGGGAAAAGGATGAAGCTTTAACTGCACAAAGAGAAGCAGCTAAAGAAGCATGGTATCTAAAATACTATGGTATGACTCCCTACCAGTATGAAGAGTTAAAGAATACAAGAAAAGAAAAGTATAATAACTACTCTGCACAAGGTTTAAATGATACCTTTAGAAATCTAGCTGATATAGGTGCTGGAGCTACTACTGACTGGATGATGGACTACATTGGAGTCCTACCCGGAATGGGTGGTTTAGATAACTGGTATGATAAAAAGACTAGATCTAAAACTGGTTTCATGCAAGGTGCTAGAAAGATGTTGTCTATCGTTGTGCCTTCTATATTAAGTGGAGGTAAAGTACAAAGTCAGTTAGGAAAGCTTCCAGCTGAGATGCCTAAGTACCAAAAAAGACTTATAGCTATGGGAGCATTCAGTGCTCAAGAAGCTGCAGTTATTGGTCTTAGTGATGTTGGTGAGGATGACAATGCACTAAGAGCATTGAATGATTTTTTCCCCGGTGTATTTGGTCCTAAAGGTACACTGCCTATTCCTGACTGGGCTAAGACTCTAGATAGTGATAGTCCTAGAGTTAGGAAGTATAAGAATATGTTTGATACTGCTGGGCTTAGTATGCTAGGTACTACATTAGGAGCTTTTATACAGCTTAAAGGCGGTAAGCGTACAATGCAGTGGCATCAACCATTAGATGAAGCAGCTGCTAAGTATAAACAACAAGCAATTGTTGAGTCAGCTGACATAGATAGACTACTTAAAATACAAGAGATTGATACTCAATTAGCTTTAGGTAGTGATAATATATCTAGTAAAATGCAAGCCTCATTGATTGATGAAAGAATGAGGTTGATATCAGAATTAGATAATGTAGATGATCTTGATCAAGCATTAGATCAATTAGACAATGGATTCGCATCTGAGCGTACTACAGCTGCTGAAGCTAAAAAAGCTGCTGGAGCAGATCCTACTGAATTTGACCCTGATATAACGCCTGTATTGGACGAAGCTGGTAATGCTAGGCAATCTATACCTCCGGGTAATGTAGCCCGTAATATGGCTGATGTAGCTGCCAATAAGACTGGTGTATCATCAGGAGATAACGCACCTATTTTATCTGAAGCTATGAGAGCTAAAGGTTTAATGGTAGGTAGTACCTCTAGAGATGCTATCATGGGTGTAGCTGAACAAGCTAGGGATACAGGTAGATTCAATGCTTTGGTAGATGGATTCAGATTCTCATCTAAACAGATGAATGAGACTGCATGGGCTATTTACAAGGATATTGTAAACCCTGAACTATCAGTAGATGATGTTCGTAAACTATTTGCAGAAAACAAAGATACTAAGAACTTCCTTTTAGGTAGATTCAAAGTTGAGTATATCAACGAAGAACAGGCTAGAGCAGCTGCTTTTGCTATGAGAGATCTATCTGATAGATTCTTAGGTAGAAAGATTGCTGAATCTTCTGCTAGAGTTATGGATACTTTAGGAAGAGAAGCAGCAACTATTGCTGAAGCTGTTCAACAATTACAACCTTTTGTAGATGATCCTAGAGCAATGGATCTTATTATTGATAAGATGCTATTCTTGATGGATGAGTATGCTTTGAATAAGTATATAGCTGGTTCTAGTTTAAGATATAAGAACTGGTTTGACGCTATACCTGAAGATAAGCCTATTGGTGAAGCTATTGAGATTCTATCTAAAGAGTTTAAATCTGCTGAGAATGCTATACATGCTAAGAATCTTAAGTTAACTGAAGAGTTAAAGAAATTAGCTGATACAAACCCTATGGCAATGCGTCCATTAATTGATGCATTTGCTCATACTGATGGAGATGTAGATAGTTTAGCTAAGTTAATGAGATGGGCTGCTGAACAAGTAACACCTACGGGTATGCTTAAGAGTCCAGATCCTCAACAATTAAACCTATTTACTAGATCTGCTTGGGGTGTAATCTATAATAATGTATTATCTGGTATATCTGCATTCAGAGCTGGACTAGGTAATACCTCACAACTTATCCTAAAACCTATCACTGGTTTAATAGGTCATGGTATCTGGGGATTTGCTGACGACTTTGAAGGCTTCAAACGTACAATGTATTACAACGGTGCTGTTTTTGAAACAAACAAACGAGCACTAGATAATGCATTCACCATGATGAAGAAAGCAAATAATGATGCTGACTTCATGACTAAATCTTATCGTAAAGACTTTGTGTTTAAAGAAGATAAGGCTTGGGAAATCATGGAAGATATGAGACCAGTATGGGAAGCTGAAGGTAATTGGGGTAGAGTATATCAATATGACATGGCTAAGATGATGCTGGATATGTCTAAGATGAAAGCTCTTAGATATGGTATGACAGGAATGGTATTTACTGATGTATTTAGTCAGACACATCTAGCTCATTATATATCCAGAGCAAGAGCTTATGATGATGTATTCAATGAATTTGGTTTTGCAGATTGGACGAAGATCCATAAAGCTGAAAAGATTCATTATGATTCTATGTTTGATGCTGATGGTTTAATTAAAGACGATACATTAAAAGCTATACAAGGTGAACTAGCACTAAACTTAGATGATAAGTTAGCATCTTGGATTAACCAAGGTACTACAGCATATCCTGTTAGTAAGTTCCTTCTAATGTTCCCTAGAACTGGTAGTAACTATGTTAGAAATGCTTTGTCATGGACTCCTATCAGTGTTATACCGGGAATTAATAAGTATAGTAAGACTCTATGGGCTAGAACTGATGATGATATAGCTAGAGCATTAGCAGAACATGGAATAGACATGGCTACTACTCCTAATGCAAAAGTAATATTCCAGAACTTAAGAGCTGAATATACTGGTAGAATGGCATTTAGTGGTCTATTAACAAAGAGTTTATGGGACTATGCTATGGCTGGTAACATAACAGGTAATGGTCACTACAATAAAGCACGTAGAGCTAAAGAAAGAGATCAATTAGGATACGCACCAAAGAGTATAAATATTGGTGGTAAATGGATATCTTATAAAGGTATAGTAGGTGTAGATCCTGTATTAAGTATACTAGGAGATCTTGCATATTATGCTAGAGATTTAGATCAACCATTCGCTGAAGATGCTCTTGCAAAGGTCATGTGGACTATTTCAGCTACATTCCTTAATGAAACACCTTTAACTAGTTTAGAGCCTCTTATAGCAGCACAGAGCGGTAACTTATCAAGGTTTAACTCTATCATTGCTAATGCTGCTAGAGCTATGATACCTCAATCAGGTGCTCTAGGTGTAGCAAGTAAAGCTATTACATCTACACAAAAGGATATTGAATCTAGTATCCCTAAGTATGTTGCTAATAAAATACCTATAGCTTCTAGTTTCCTACCAGAACAAAGAGATTTCTGGACAGGAGAACCTCTTAATGATATACAAAATCCAGTACTTAGATTCTTTAATGCTTTTAGTCCTATTAAAATTAGTGGTACTCAAGAGCCTTGGAGACAGTGGTTACTTACTACTGGTTGGGATGGTCTTGGTAGATTAAGAATGGATTCTAGTGGATCATATGAGTATTCTGAAGTTGAAAGAGAATACATCTACAAACGTCTAGGTCAGATGCAACTCTATAAAAAGTTAATACCTTTAATGGAGGACAAAAAACTAAACAGACAGGTTGGATTATTACGTTCTCATAGAGTACAAGGTGGTGATTTAGATAATGATAAGATTAAATTAAAGACACAAAAGTTACCTATATTTGATAAAATAAATGAAATAGTTAAAGATGCTCAAATAATAGCTGAAGCTGAATTCAAAAAACAAAGAAAGGATATTCAGAATACTATTGAGGTACAAAGAGCAGTTGATGCAAGCATGGGTAGAGGCGATGTTCAAAAAGCATCTGACTTACAAAAACAAGAATTAGAAACTAGAAAACTTTTACAAATGGCTAAATAACAAACACTATGGCTGTTACACAGAACTCATACACGGGTAATGGTTCCACCACTACTTACTCTTTTACATTTCCATATTTAAAGCAAGATGAGATAAAAGCTTCATGGGACGGTACTCCTACTACAGCTTTTACTCTTCCCACTGCTACGACCATACAATTTAATAGTACTCCCGATAATGGAGTAAAAATAAAAATTTATAGAGAGACAAATACTGACAGCCTAGCAGCCACCTTTTATGCAGGTTCATCAATTAAATCTGAAGATTTGAATGATAACTTCACCCAGAACTTATATGCTACCCAAGAAGTTACTGAAAGATACTTAAGTAATCTTGGCGGTACAATGACAGGAGACCTCAATTTAGGAGAGGATGTCGTACTTAAGTTTGAAGGTGCAACAGATAATGCACATGAGACAACACTAACAGTAACTGATCCTACTGCTGATAGAACTATTACTCTACCTAACGTAACAGGTACAGTAGTGACTACAGGAGATACAGGAACAGTTGCTACTGGTATGATTGCAGCAGATGCAGTTACTGGAGCTAAGATTGCAGATGATACTATTAATTCAGAACATTATGCTGCAGCTTCTATAGATACTGAACATATAGCTGATGCAAATATAACTACTGCTAAATTAGCTAATGATGCAGTTACAACAGCTAAAATAACTGATGCTAACGTGACAACTGCTAAGATTGCAGATGCTAATGTTACAACTGCTAAAATAGCAGCTGACGCTATAACTAGTGCTAAGATAGCTGATGATAGTATAGATTCTGAACATTATGTTGATGGGTCTATAGATACTGCACACATTGCAGATAGTCAAGTAACTACAGTTAAAATAGCTGATGATGCTGTGTCAGCTGCAAAACTAGCTGATACCGCAGTAACTGCTGGTAGCTACACTGCAGCTGATATTACAGTAGATGCTCAAGGTAGAGTTACTGCAGCAGCAAGCGGAGCTATAGCAACTAGTGAAATAACAGACAGTGCAGTGACAACTGCTAAGATAGCAGACGCAAATGTTACTACAGCAAAAATAGCTGACGCTAATGTTACAACTGCTAAAATTGCAGATGATGCTGTTTCGACATCTAAAATCCCAAACGATGCTATAACAACAGCTAAGATAGCTGATGCTGAACTCACGACACTTGCTGGTATGCCCTCTGGTACTGCTTCAAGATTAGCCGATAGTACAGCCCTTACTTCAACGACAGCTGAGTTAAATATACTTG
>VTLG01014359.1_pt1 | contig 10408 bp, 10 predicted proteins | sample 4694571 | NCBI WGS metagenome assembly VTLG01 (sample SAMN12604809, study PRJNA352737) | marine metagenome | biome: ENVO:00000447; feature: ENVO:00000209|ENVO:00000569|ENVO:01000036; material: ENVO:00002151; isolation source: viral sequences binned using virsorter ... | reverse complement strand
AATAGCTGGCGTCTCCATGATTAAATAATAGTTTTGCAACATCTCTTTTATTGTAATGATCAACCAGGCATTTTCCAACGCCATATGGATAACCATCAGAGTGAACATATATTACTTTCACTTTTTTTGTCTTTGGGTCCTCTATTGCTATATTGCTTCTTGTTGACATAATTGTTTTTCCTTTCTGTTATATCTTATATTATATAGGATCAAGTGTCAAGCTGTCCTGTGCAGGTGAGATTTTGGTTTGCAACCCTCCATCCACAACGTCCGTTGTCGCGACCTGTACTATAGTGGGTTAAATCCCACAGCGCCCAGCTTGAGCACTGATCCCAGACCACTCGGAATTAGCTGGAACGCGTCTAGAACTCCAGTAGCTGTTACCGCCCAAGTGGCCAGGAATTAGTGCTTGAACCCTGATCCCAGATCCATACTCTTCGCAACGAATCGCTCGAGTTCCACGCCACTAATAATATGGATCAGGGATCAGCTTGAAACCTAATTCAATAATTTTTTCCTTTCTGTTCTGCAATCTGTGGTTGCGTTTTTATACTGCCAACCACAGATTAGCTTAGGTTGATATTTAAGTTTTTATAAATAAATATATATCCCATATAATACTTGACAATCCCAAAGTCAAGTGTTAATTTCAAATCAATGCAAATAAATAAAAAAATAACAGAAAGGACATTATGAGCAGAATACGATTAAACCAAGAGTACAGAAACAAGATCGCAAATCGTATGCGAGTACACTTGGAACAAGAGGACACAGTAGAAAAACAAAAGTATGACAATTTAAAAGCAGATCAAATTGACATAAACGACAAAGCATGGGAACTAGCAGAAACTATTGTTAGAAAACACTATACCCCAGAAGATGTCAAAATGGCATATCATCTTCAAAATAAATTTGAAAATGTTTCAACAATCGCAAAGGATAGTTGTTTTCATTTTCATTATTTAGGCATGAAAGAAGATAGAGATTATGACAACAATCCAATTATGAAAGAAGATACCATTGAAGAACATTTTGATTTTCGTTTAAAGGGTAGCATGGAAAACAATAGTGATAGTTATGACAATGACAATGCTTATGGTTATGCTTTGTATCGTGATGAACTCAAAGCACAAGATAACTGCAACCCAGATATTTTGGTTGAACAAGAGGGCAAAGACAACAACCCACACTTAACAAAATATACTGACGCAAATAATAAATATCTTGGTAGTGATGATAGTGGTTATGGCAAACAATGGAACGAAAAATATCAATTAGATTTAATTGGTCGTGAGTATTGTAGAGATCGTTCTATCGCTTGTAATCAAGAACAATTCCTTATGCTTAAAGAATGGAAACAAGCTAAAGGACAATTTGTTATGGCACATAGAAATTGGATTAAATCTGTTTTAGACCAGATGAAAGAAATTAAAATTGGTCTTAAAGGTTATAAATATTTAGATGAAGCTATTGAACTTTCAACAGAACTTGGCTTGAATATTTCTGACGCAGAAATAATCAGAACAAACTCTACTGGCTTAACTATCTACAATCCTAAAAATCTTGCTGATAGAATAAAAGGCATGAAGAATAAAAAGGTTAAAACTAAAGAAGAAAAAATAGCCGAAAGAATGGCATATATGCAACAATCCCAAGTTGCAAATTAATTCATTTTGACTATTGACAATCTGGGGTATTTAATATAATATCCCAGATATAACAGAAAGGAAAAAATGACAAATAAGGTTGATCTTAATAACATACCAGAAAATTTTGTTATTACTTACTATGCTAAAAAGCATAAAAAAATAATCACTAGAAATGGAAGTTGGACAAAGCCGACAGATTTCATGACTACTGGCAAAGCGTTCATTTCTAAAAATGGGGTAGTTTGTTTCATCTACTGGGACAATGACGCAGAACCAGATGAAAAAGGCAATCAATGGAGAATGGCAATTAATCCAATGACAATAAAAGCAACACAAACAATAGAGGGATAATGATATATTTAATAATAAGAAAATATCAATACAAAGACACAACACCAGATTATAGAGTGGCAAAGTGGTCTAATACAATTAAAGAAGCAAATCAATTTTTGTCGGCTTTAAGTTTGTTAGAAGATGATGAAAGTACAATGTACTTTATTGTTCCAGCGCAAGAAAATCCAGCGTTGATTTTAACAGAGGAGGTTGCTTAATGATAGATTACAATTTAGTCCTATACATTGGTATAGGGCTAATTGTTTTTGGTTTTGTTTTATTTCTTGTGTCAATTCATTTTGAAAGACAAGCAGAAATAAAACTATTTAAACTGGAACAATTAGACAAGGCATTTAGAAAGGCTAAAGAAAATGAGTGAGTATAATTGGTGTCATAATCCAGATTGCCATACTATTGAAACGCAATCAAGGGTGCGAGGAACTGGCGACAATAAAGTATTGCGAACTGTTAAGATTAAAGCAAGAAGATATGGCACTTATCAAGAGAATATTTGGGATTACTTTTGCAACAACAATTGCTTGTTTCAATTCTTAAATAAGTTTGGACGAGAGATTGCAAACTCATATTCAGTTAAGCAACCAAGTGAAACACCAATCAAAGTTGTTAAAGAACAAACTACTAATTGGCGAGGTGATCCATGTACAAGCACAACAATAATGAGGACTAATGAATAAATAACCTATGCAATAAACACATGCACCACATATAGCTGTCAACAGTTATATCCCACATAATCCCACGCATAATGTCGCAGGGCAAATTCACAAATTCACAATTTCTGGGCGGGCCCACCCCCACAATTTATAGAGGTACCAGGGCGGGCCCACCCCTGAACCGGAACCGGGAGGGCCCACCCCCTTTAAATAAAGAAAGGGGTCCCAAGTCTACCCTTTATTGATTAATTCAGACGGTTAAGGTATAACTTTTTAAAACATATTTGAGATATGCAAGAACCAGAAAATATTATAAAAAATTTAGAGGGATTGACCCCAGAAGAAAGTGCTAAATTAATAGAGCTTGAAAGAAGCGTAGCATTGGATGACGCTAAACCAAATATTACAAAAAATTTTTTAAGCTTTGTAAAGTACGTTTGGCCAGAGTTTATAGAGGGGTCCCACCACAAAATTATTAATAAAAAATTTAATGACCTCGCACAGGGGAAAATTAAACGACTAATCATTAACATGCCGCCAAGACATACAAAGTCGGAGTTTGCCTCATACTTGCTCCCGGCATGGATGATTGGGAATAACCCAAAATTAAAAATAATCCAGGCAACTCACACGGCCGATCTTGCAATTGACTTTGGAAGAAAGACTAAGAACCTGGTTGATGAAAAGAATTATCAGGAATTGTTTACTACTAGACTTCAAGAAGATAGTCAGGCAGCAGGGAAATGGAAAACCGAACAAGGTGGTGAATATTTTGCAGCTGGTGTTGGCGGAGCAATCACTGGACGGGGCGCTGATCTATTAATTATTGACGACCCCCATAAAGAACAAGATGTTAGAGCAGATGGTAAAGCTTTTGATAAAGCCTGGAACTGGTATATGGCAGGTCCAAGACAACGTCTTCAACCTGGTGGTTCAATTGTAATAGTTATGACTAGATGGTCTGTAAAAGATGTAACTGGTCAATTATTAAAAGCACAAAGTGAGGAAGGAAGTGATCAATGGGAAGTTGTAGAGCTTCCAGCAATATTGCCTACTGGAGAACCTGTTTGGCCAGAGTTTTGGAAAAAAGAAGAATTACTTAAAACAAAAGCCTCGATCCCTGTTTCCAACTGGCTGGCCCAATATATGCAATCCCCGACTGCTGAAGAAGGAGCCATATTAAAACGAGAATGGTGGCGAGACTGGACTGAAAAATATCCACCTAGATTAGAATATACTGTAATGTCTCTTGATACAGCATTTACTAAATCAACAACAGCCGACTATAGCGCTGTAACCATGTGGGGTGTATATACAACCGAGGACCGGGGACAAAACATAATTTTACTGAACGCCTTTAAAGGTAGGTACGAGTTCCCTGAACTCCGGAGAGTGGCTCTGGAAGAATACAGAGACTGGCGACCTGACATGGTCATTATAGAAGCGAAAGCTTCAGGACTGCCTTTGACTCATGAGTTAAGGCAAATGGACATTCCAGTTATTAACTTTACACCCTCAAAAGGAAATGATAAACACACTAGAGTAAACTCCGTAGCTCCGCTTTTTGAAAGCGGAAAAGTCTGGGCCCCGATGCATGAGCATTTTGCCCAGGAAGTAGTGGAAGAGTGCGCTTCTTTTCCATTCGGAGATCATGATGACTACGTCGATAGTACGACACAGGCCATTATGCGAATTAGACAGGGCGGTTTGGTTCGTCATCCTGAAGATTATAAAGATGAGCCTATTGTTAGAGGACAAGTAAAGTATTATGGCTAAAAAGATATTAGTAGATCAAATTTTAAAATTATACTCCAAACTAGGAGGCAATGTCGGAGAGGTCCTTGGTACCCGATCCAATATTAATTTTTTAGGAATAGGTAAGAGTCCAGAAGGCTTCATCGATTCTACAATCAATATAGACGCCATCGGTGCTCTAGGTAAAAATAAAGTTTTAGACGAATTAAAAAGTTCCATGGGCTATTTAACGGCGGATAAGTTAAACGACGTTCAAGCAGGAAAATTATACGAGAATATGTTAAAGATTGACGAAGTCTTTAACCCTAAAGTTACTGCAAACATCATAGACATGGGAACAGGGACCAGGAACTTAACAGACGAAGGTCTTGGTGCTTTAAGAGCCACTAGAAAAACAGACGATGATGTAAGAGTTATAAACGATGAACTTGATCTTCCTCCTTTAAGAGAGATAATTGATGCTCGTAATGAACAATCTCTTGTTCTTCCTCCTTTAAAAGGTGCATCCAACGAAATTACTGCTTTAGAAACTATGACAAAGAATAAAGCAGGTACAGAATTCATTACAGGTTTTGTAGATGACGTTTATAGAAATTCAGGAGTTACAGCTTCTGTTGATGTAGCAAAGAAAAGAGCAGCAGCCAGAGAATTTTTATTTACTATGTTAAAAAAAGAAACAGATTTACTTCCACAAGGTGGAACTTTAGAAAGTGTTATTAATCCAACAGATTACAAATTTATTACAGAAGGCGGCGGTGGTGCTTTAGGGGATCCGTTAATATTAGTTAAGAAATATTTTGGTGATGAGATTGCAAGAAGAATTCCATTAAATTCTGATAGAGAAATTATAGAAACATTCGTCGATAATGTTCGTTTTACAAAAGACAGAGCTGGATTTGCAACGGACGATCCAAGATTCAATCCTGATGACATTCCAGAATTCAAACATGGCGGACTAGCTAAGATCCTGGAGGTCTAATGCCTAGAAGTGCAGAACAAGAAATTCTTTTTCAAAAACTCTTAAAATTTTTAGATAAATACAGAGGTAAAACATTACCAACAAGTGTTTTAACAGAAAAAGTTGCGGAGATATATAAAGGCACCCTGGCTGCAAACAAAACACCGGCTTCAAAATGGAATGATTTATTTAAATCAAATCCAGAAGCTTTTAAAAACATAAAACTAGATTATTCGATAAAAGGAAAAGGGCCATGGAATGTAGCATGGCAAAACGATGCTGAGTGGAGAAAATTTTTTAAAGAAAAAAATCCGGGAGTAAAATGGGAAGATTTAACAACTGAACAGAGAGATATTAAGTCCAATACTTGGAAAAGTTACGAGGTGTTTAAAGAAAGATCCAAAGTTATTCCAAAAAATTATATACGTCAAAATGATTTTGCCGATAAGGTGGGAATGAATAGAGACACTTTAAAGACAGTTAGAACTAGAGACAACTATAAAAATTTAAATTCACAAATTAATAAAGTATTTAATGTTAAAAAATTTAAGGAAGAGGTTTGGTTTCCTGATCCTTCTAAAAAAGAAGTTGAAAAATTTAAGGCGCTTGTAAAAGCAAACGCAGAAGCTGGAACGGCACAGATGGCAATTAAAAAAGGCTCTGTTTCTGATAAACCTATTTTAGCTTTACATAAGGAATTAATTAGAGATCCAGATGCAAGACCATGGGAATTGGCTGAGAATATTTATGGTAATTCAAAAGCCAGCACTCTACAGATGATTGGAAATGATTCTTCCAAATACGTCGAGGTTTTACGTGGTTCAAGAACTGTACCTGGCTTAACACTCCCTGGTGCTACTAAAATTGAAGATATTCTTTCAAACATTTTGATGCCTGGAAGTGGGTTTTTTAAATTTGGAAATAATGAACGAAGAAATGCGATGCTTCGAGAACGAGATGAAATTTTAAAAACTAAAGGACCTAAATTAAAAAGAGTAAGAGATTATTTAACTAAACGAGGTGTGGTACCTGGTATGCACCTTGACGAGACTTTGAGTCTAGCTGCTACTTATGAAAAAGCCCCCGGCTACACAGAATTTGCTCAAAGAATTCCAGGTAATGTAAATGTATTAAAAGGAAATACAATTGATAGAGATTTTTCTCTTTTACTTGAAAAAGTAATAGATGGAAAAGATGGGCCGGGCTCATATAGAGAAACCCCTTTTAAAAATTTAAAAGAACATGTTAGGTTGTTTAATGCTTATTCAAAAGATTTTCAAAAAGAATGGGGAATAGACACTCCCACTATAGAATACAAACCAGGACAAAAATTAAATGCTTCTAATTTTATAAAACATTTTGATAAGTTATCTCCTGAAGCACAGGCAAATGTAAATCAATTAGCTGATAGAGGAATTGTCATGAGATCTAAATCAGTTCCTATGAGAGAAATGCTTTTTCAAATGTATAAAACTGCTCCTAAAAATGAGCAGACTATAATTCAAACAATTTTGGGATGTAGAAAAGCAGCAGCTTCAGGTGGACGTATTGGTTTTGCAGGAGGCAATTTAGATGCATGTGTTGGCACAAAATTAAATAACGAATCCCAAGTTACAAAATTAACTCAATTAGATGATTCATCACCTGTGTTTAATAGAATGAAAAACGCAGCAATAGGATTTTTAGGTTTTGCAAAAAAGGGTGGTAAGTTTGGTGCGATTGCAGCCGGTGGTGCAGCAGCCGCGGGCCTTGTTAAAACATTCATGAACGATGATCCAACAACTTATTTATCTAATGAAGATCAACAGAAGAATATGTTAATCTCTATGGTAACAGATCCAATTGACGAAACACCAGAAGAGAGTCCAGCGATTCTAGATTATCAATTACCTACACTTGGTGCAGTGACTGCAGCAGGAATGGTTCCTGGTGGTAAAAGATTATATGATGTTAGAAGAAGAGGTGGTCCAAACTTAAAACCGGCAGGTCCTGTAAGATCTGCAATTGGATTAAAAGGTGTACTTGGAAAAGGTTTAGCAGCAACTGCAACACCATTAGGTTTAGCTGCATTAGAACCATTACATATTGCAGGTCAAATTGCACAAGGAGATTCTCCAACAGATATTGCAGTTAATCCATTAAATTATTTAGGACCTACTTTTGCGGCGCCATTAACAAAAGAAGCTACAAGATTTACAAGTCCAATGGTGTCCAATATTATGAGAATGGGTATGAGTCCGACAGCATTAAGAGGATTATCTAGATTTGGTGGTTATGGATTAGCTGCTTCACTAGGAATTCAAGGTTTAATGAAATTTGATGATTGGAGAAACAAAAGAGGTTGGTTTAGTGAAGAATAAAACTCTTGTTGCAAATATGCAACACGTAAAATGGAAGGAGATACCACCTTTGAAGGGACCTGACTCACAGGGGTTGAATGTTCCTACAAAACAAGTTAAAACAATAAAGAACTCGGAGAATATAAATGGCAGACATAGACAAACCATTACCAAACGTAAATACTGAAATTAAAGTACCTGGCGAAGAAGAAATCGAAGTTGCTCAAGAAGAAACTATTAATGAGCAAGTTGGTCCTGATGATGTTCAAGTTACAACTGAAGAAGATGGTGGTGCAACAATTAATTTTGATCCAGAAGCAGTTAACCAGCCTGGAGGAGAAGGCCATTTTGACAATTTAGCAGAATTATTACCTGATGATGTTTTAGGTAAATTAGGTTCTGAATTAGTAGGAAATTATGAACAATATAAATCTTCTAGAAAAGCGTGGGAAGATACTTACACAAAAGGTTTAGATCTTTTAGGATTTAAATATGAAAACCCAACTCAACCATTTCAAGGAGCTAGTGGTGCAACTCACCCAGTATTAGCAGAATCCGTTACACAGTTTCAAGCGCAAGCTTACAAAGAATTACTTCCAGCAACTGGTCCAGTACATACACAAATAATTGGACTTGCGGATAGAGCAAGAGAAGATCAGTCGCAAAGAGTTAAAGAATTCATGAACTATCAGCTCATGGATGTGATGAAAGAGTACGAACCCGAGTTCGACACGATGCTTTTTTATCTCCCTCTTAGTGGCTCTGCTTTCAAGAAAGTTTACTATGATGAACTTTTAGGCAGAGCCGTTTCAAAATTTGTTCCAGCTGACGATTTAGTTGTACCATACACTGCTACATCTTTAGAAGATGCAGAAGCAGTTGTGCATGTAATTAAAATGTCAGAGAATGATTTAAGAAAAAAACAAGTAGCAGGTTTCTACATGGATGTAGAATTAAAACCTGGTTACAATCAAGAAACAGAAGTAGAGAAAAAAGAAAGAGAACTTGAAGGAATTAAAAAAACTAGAGACGAAGATGTATTTTCTATTATAGAAATACACACTGATTTAGATATTGAAGGTTTTGAAGATAAAGATTCAACTGGTGAAGCAACTGGAATTAAACTTCCATATATTGTTACCATTGAAATGGGGAATAGACAGATTCTATCGATTAGAAGAAACTATAAAATAGATGATCCACAAAAAAATAAAATAGATTATTTTGTTCATTTTAAATTTTTACCTGGATTAGGGTTTTATGGTTTTGGATTAATTCATATGATAGGTGGATTGTCGAGAACGGCAACTACTGCATTACGTCAACTACTTGACGCAGGAACTTTAAGTAATTTACCGGCCGGATTTAAGCAAAGAGGAATCCGTGTTAGAGATGAGGCACAAGCTATACAGCCTGGAGAATTCAGAGATGTAGATGCACCTGGAGGAAGTATCAAAGATGCATTTATGCCTTTACCATTTAAAGAACCATCACAGACTTTATTGCAGTTAATGGGTATAGTGGTACAGGCAGGGCAACGATTTGCCGCCATAGCTGACATGCAGGTCGGTGACGGCAACCAACAAGCAGCTGTTGGGACGACCATTGCTCTCTTAGAACGTGGTTCCAGAGTCATGTCAGCCATACATAAGAGATTGTATGTGGCGATGAAGCAGGAATTTAAATTATTGGCAGGAGTTTTTAAACAATACTTACCCGCAGAGTACCCTTACGATGTTGTTGGTGGTCAAAGACAAATTAAACAAACAGATTTTGATGACAAGGTAGATATTTTACCTGTTGCAGACCCAAATATTTTTTCTCAATCACAAAGAATCTCAATGGCACAAACAGAATTGCAACTTGCAATGTCAAATCCTAAAATGCACAACCTTTATGAAGCGTATAGAGCGATGTATAATGCAATTGGTGTAAAAAATATTGATAAAATTTTACCACCGCCGCCTCAACCTACGCCAATGGATCCAGCAACTGAAAATATTTTAGCAATGAGTGGAAAACCATTTCAAGCTTTCAAAGGACAGGACCATCAAGCACACATTACAACCCATTTAAACTTTATGGCGACTAATATTGCACGAAATTCACCTCCAGTTATGGCTGCATTAGAAAAAAACATTTTTGAACACATTTCTATGATGGCGCAAGAGCAATTAGAAGTAGAATTTAGAGATGAAATTCAAAAATTGATGCAAATGCAACAAATGGTACAACAAAATCCAATGTTACAGCAAGATCCGCAGTATCAACAACAAATTATTACCATGACTATGAATTTAGAGGCAAGAAAAGCGAAATTAATTGCTGAAATGACTGAAGAATTCAAAAATGAAGAAAACAAAATTATGGGTGAGTTCGGAAATGACCCAATTGCTAAATTAAAAGCAAGAGAACTAGATTTAAGAGCTATGGATGACGAATCTAAGCGTGAACAAGGCCAAGAAAAGATTGATTTAGATAAATCTAAACAATTAATGGGCCAAGAACAATTTGATGAAAAATTAGCTCAAAATGAAGAATTGGCTCAATTACGAGCTGATACATCTTTGCAGAAACAGGCTATGTCACAAGATGCTAAATTACTTAACGATATGATTAAACAAGAAGACGTTAAGATCTTGAAAGGGCCTAGAAGATAGTATACAAACTAATAAGGAGATAATTATGGGAAAAGGAAAA
>VTLG01009167.1_pt1 | contig 10411 bp, 4 predicted proteins | sample 4694571 | NCBI WGS metagenome assembly VTLG01 (sample SAMN12604809, study PRJNA352737) | marine metagenome | biome: ENVO:00000447; feature: ENVO:00000209|ENVO:00000569|ENVO:01000036; material: ENVO:00002151; isolation source: viral sequences binned using virsorter ... | reverse complement strand
TTATCAGTACCAGGTACTGTACAAGTTTTAGGTTTCCATCCACTACGTAATCTCTGCCTTTGCACAGCTTTATTATAATGACCTGTACCAGTACATCTATCATTAGTAGCAGCTAATCCTGCTGCAGTTACAAATAAACTACCTATAGCTGCCTTACCTTTTGTTTCATAACGCATCATAGAAAAAGTTTCATTAGCAAACTCATCTATCGGCCTACCTTTAGATCTTAAGAAATCAATGACTTCATCTTGTGTGAAATCAGATAATTTTTTACGTCCTAATGGCCCCCATAATTTATGATAATCTGTAGAAAATACACCTGCAGGGCTCCACTTACCAAATGTATCTATAACATTAGCAGTTGTACGAGGGAACCAAATAAATGCTCTAGCAGCTGGGAATTGTTTTAGAAAACCATTAAAAGCTTCAACAATAGGTGAATTAGCATTCAACGCAATCTCACTTGTAATAGCATTAACAGTTTCATTATCAATCATCCCATTCTTATCAAACCAATTATTATATATATCTTCAGATAAGGCTTTTAGTTTTGCATCAGTTATTTCTTCACCTGATTGTACAAGCTTATTGATAGCTGTATACTTAGCTTCTGTATTAGCTACAACAGACTTAGCAAAACCATCTAAAGCTGTCATGGAGTTACCTCCAAATCTAAGTAAAGGATCCATTGCTAAAGCATCTAGATCTTCATATACACCTAGTAAAGCTTTTGCACCATCCTCTCCATTCTCAGAAGCAGCATCTGCATAAGCTCTTAAAGCATCTAAACCTTTCTCTTCTTTAATTGCAATATCACTACGCATTACATAGCTAACTTCTTTAGGATTAGTAGATGCTTTTCTAAAGACCAATCTCATATGATCTAAAGATTTCGATAAAGTATCATCTAATGCAAAGTGAGCTGTCATAGCCTTCTGAGCTCTTACATAATCACCTTCAAGAACAGCACCACTTATAGTAGCAACACCTCTACCAAGTAAACCTGTTAAGTTACCAGCCCCAGCACGCATGGGAGTACCAATTGCTGATAAAGCCGAGTTAAATATATTACTCCACCAAGCTTTGTTAATAATTGAAGGTACATCAGGGTTACGATCATGAAGTGCTTTTTTAAATACTCCTAAATTATCTTGAGCCCATTGATGTAACTTATACATAGAATCTACATTACCATCAGTAAACTCATTAGCTAATAAGAAGGGTCTAAGGAATTGTGGGTTCTCTCTAGATACAGCCTTAAGAGTTTCAGTCCACTCTTTAGTTTTAGGTATGATCTCTGTCAATCTTTCACCAGCATCTCCTACTATAGTATCAGCCGCTGCATTCATTATACGTGCATCACCTGTCTCTACAGCAGACTTCCAAGTGTTCATATTAGATAACATGGAGTTAGCTTCGTAGTTAGCTAAAGCTTTCTCAACTTGAAGAACTTCCAACCGATCTGCCATGAGCTCAACTGTTCTCATAACAGAAACACCATCTTCCATCAATCTAGCACCTTCAGCAAAGTCAGCTACCTGACCTGCTTCTGAAGTCACGAGGTAAGCTCTAGCTTTCTGAGCATCAAGGTCGAGCATCTGCTCTTTCAATTGCTTAACAGCTGACTTAATACCCTTTTTTCCTGCAATTCTAACTGCAGAGCCTTCCACTGATCTCTTGAACTCATCTAGAATTCCAAGAATATCATCAGTATCTACTCTAGGATGTAACAATGTAGCAGCTAGTCTTCTACCTGCTTCATCAATCATCCGTGTTGTGATACGTTTACCTGATCTAAGGGTCTTAGAGACACCTTTAACAGCCTTGAGCTCAGCGGTTAATTCACTAACTAGAGTTCTATTGGTAAGATTCTGGAACTCTATTCCTTCTTTCCTACCAGCTTCATGTAGTAAGTTACCTATCCTACCCCAGCCAGATTCTATATTATTGGTTATTTGTGCTTCATCAGCCATTGCTCCTGCAATGCCATCAGAATCTCTAGAACGTACTAACTTCTCACCTTCGTCAAAGAGTGGCCAGTTAGGAGCTTCTTCACCTCTGCTTATATAGTATTCAGAGAGTAAGTTAAGTTCATGTTCCTTACGAGCATACCCTCTAAGAACCTCATCTTCTACAGGTTTATCAGAGAACTTCGTCGCGCTGAATTCATCTGTAGTCCGTGCGTTTAATTCCTTGGAACTAATCTTAGTTTCTTTACCAGGTACAAATTGAGAAGTCTTTTTTAAACTCCTACCTGCCTTTGTAAGATATGCAACTCCTTCTACTACACTAGCTAATACATTAAAGATAGCACCTTCGTTAACGTTCTTGAGACGTTTCTCTCCAGGTGTATCATCAGCATTAGTAGCTATACTATTAGGTATCCACTGGAATGTTTGAGGCCAGTAGTGCTTTAAAGTACCAAACAAGTTATCATCTCTTTGGTTCTGTTCAGCTACCCAATCTACTAAACCACCAGTACCTACATCAGCTCCAAACTTAGCGAAGTATTGGAATGATCTACTATTGCCTAATCTTTGTAACCAAGGTGCTGCTGTCCCTGCAGCGTGTGCCTTAGAACCCCAGGAGAGTAGCTTAGCTCTTAAACCTAATGATGGTATGACAAGACCTGATATATTGCGTAGAGCTTGAGTAGCATTACTTTCATATTCAGGTATTTTAGGTATGTCAAATTGATCACCAGCTTTTACAAAGTTGATGGTGTCAATCACAGTATCAGCTATACCAACAATAGGTGCAGCATCTTCTGCTAATCCTATTGCAGTATTCTTTAGAAAACCACCAACACCTGGTTCGTCGTAACGCCTTTCTGGTATCTTCCAGGCTTCATCTGTTTGTCCTTCCGTAGAAGGTTGCTGTACTCGCTCAGTAGGAGGTGGAGTAGTATCCGTAGGTACTTCTGTTTCTGGCTGCACAGTTTGATCTTGATCTAATGTCCCACCAAGATTTACAAATTGTTCTTGCAAATCTTCTAAAGACATATCACTTAGATCTACATCTAATTGTAGTTCGTCTTCCATAATTTAAGGTATTTTTGGTTCTGTAAATTGAGCAGCGTGTTTCTTCCTCTCTATTTCTTTGCGAACAAGTTCTCTCATTTGTATATCTTTTTCGGTATATACACGTTCAATTCCAAGATCTTTTGCAACATCTTTCTCTAAACTTATTAAACGTTGCCACATATTCGGACTAAAACCACTCGCTCCTAGAAGATTATATTTAGCTAGTAGATCTCCAGGATCTTTGTTTTCAAGAAACTCTCTTACTTGGATACCTGATTGAGGTATATCTTTAATTAATGACTCATCCTCAAGATTCCAAGCAGCTATAATACCTTTTTCTGTATTAGATGGTGCTTTTGTTAATGCTTGTAATTGTTTTGTATATAATTCACTAGGATCAATACCTAGTAAATCTGCTTTAAGTAAAAGATCTGGTGGCCATGTAAAACCAGGTTGCTTTATATTTTCAGCAACAGCTACTATCTCTTCAGTACTTAATAGCATACCTTTTTGATTTAATATAAACTCCAAACCTTTTGGACCTTTTTCTTTGGCCATTTTACGAGCATAATTTATTGTATTATATGTCGATCTAAAATTACTACCTACTTTATATTCTAATTTAGCACCTTGATCAACTTGTAATAAAGGGTATTCTCCTTCTGAATTAGGAGTTAATATACCAAAATTAGGATCGTCTTTATCAAAATCTTTTACATTAAAACCTAATGAATCTATATCTTCTTCAATAGCACGATTTATACGAGTTTGTAGTTCTCTATTACCTAGAATAGTTTCCTTCCTACCTCTGGCATCAGCGATTTCTTTTTGAATAATTACATCTGCTCTTTGGGAGACAAGATCTCTTGCACGTGTAACTGATCCAGGAGGTAAAACTAATCTTGCTAAATTGAATTGTTTGTTTCTTTCAAGAAATTTATTGGCTAAGTCGTCTGAATTCTCTTTACCAAAACCGAGGTCTATTCTATCTTGTTCGTAAACTTTTAATTTTGTCGATGCCGCTGAACTTACTGAATCATTTGTAGTATTAGCTATAGCACTTTTTATTTCATTAACTCTACCTCCATTAAAAGCTTCATTAACTACACTTAGTTCTTGTTCTGCAGTCTCTTTATTTTGCTTAGCAAGATTTATTCTTTCTAATTCTTTGTACTGCTTACTTTCTGTAGAACCACCTTGTGATATAAAAGTTTTTAAAGCTAAAGCTCTCTGAGATTCTGTTAATCTACCATCTTTAGCAAGAGCTAAATTCTGTGATAAAGTACCATCTCGTACTTGATCATAACGAGAAACTCTTATAGACTGACCAACATCCCAAGCATCCATTAATTGGTTATATTGAGCGCCATCTGGATCAAGAAAAGCTTTTGAGATAGTATCTCCACTTGGTACGCCTTCTATTTTACCAGCAAGTAACTCAGGGATATCAATAAATTTATCACCCGATGCTGCTAATTGTGATAGATCATCAATAACACTTTCAGTAGCTTGTTGAGTTAAAGTCTCCTGTCTTTCTGGAGATGCATCCTGGTATCCTAACTCCCTTCTACGTTCTCGAATTTCTTCGACTATAAACTCGGACCACGTACCTTTTGCTGTATTATCATTACCTGCTGTACTATATGCAACAGCTCTTTCTCTAAATGCTAGAGCTCTTTCACTAGCAATAGCTGTAGATATCTGCGCACTATCTGTACCTCTTCTTGTACTAGCTTGTCTTTCTAATTCTTTAGATAAAGTTTCTCCAATTAACCCGTCACTAAGAGCATAAGGAGATAACTCTTTTAACTGCCAAGTACGGAATTCTGTATCTCGATCCTCTTTATTTAAAGCATTAAAAGCATCTAAAGCTCCAGGAGTTTGTGATAAAAATACTTTATGCTGTGCTCCGTTTAGATCTTTTATTTTAGTTAAACCTATATATTCTCTAGCATGAACAATAGTTGAAGCGTTTAATTTAGAATACGCATGTCTAACTTCTTCTGGTAATTTACTTAAAGCAGCTTCCAGCTTTTCTTTATCTTTAAAAATATTTATCTTCTGTTTTCTATAATCATCTACTTCTTTAAAAAAGTTTTGTTCAGCTTTAATTGAACCAGCTTTACGGTGTAGTTGTGAGAATGATCCTAAGAAAGCCTCTTTTTCTTTTTGTTTATTTAGTTCGTCAATCTTAGCAAAAGTTTGTGTAGCTCTAGCTACCGATGTTGATAAAGTAGCTAGTGCTGCAGGAAGTTTAGTTATAGATTCTTCACCTGCAACTTTAACTTTTTCTGCATTTGCAGCAGCTCTTTCAGCAGCCGACTTATCTAATTTATTAGCGTAATCAGCATAGTACTGTTTTAAAGGATCTACATTATTAGTAGGACCCGCAGCAATTAAATATTTAGATGATTCATTCATGATTTCCACCACCCTGGTTGTAAGTTAGTTGGGAATCCTTGACTTGTCCCTATAAACTGATTTCCAGAAGTTAAGCCACCTGAAGTACCTCCACCTAAGAAACCAGCTTGTCCTAGTGAACCAACACCTGTAGCTATACTAGCAACACTACTAGCAATACTCAACGCATCCATAAATGCAGCGTGTCCAACATTACGTAGGACAGGAGGAGGAGGTGCAATATCAGGACTTTTGACAATATTATTCTTAGCAAAGGATGCCATTTGTTGTTGTCTAGCTTGAGCTGCAGCTTTAGCGCCTGCTTTATTTAGATCTCTTCTAGCTTGAGTAATTTTATAAGCATCACGTGATCCTTGAGCTAAGAACTGACCAAGCTCGACTGTACGTATTCTTCTAATAGAAGCTCCAGTACGTCCTGATGCTGCTAGTTGTTCACTTGTAGCTTTTGATGCAAATTCTTTAAAGCGTTCCTCTTGCTCTTGTGTGGCTTGAGCAATTAGATCTCCATATTTTTCTTGTATTTCTGCATAAGCATTACCTAATCCAACATGAGCAGCATCTAGTGTTTGCTCGTGTTGTATACGCTCTACGTTAGTTAACGCAAGTGTGTTCATCCACTTACGTTCTCTAACTTTGAGTTTGTAATTGTAATTGTCCATGGCAGCTTTGTTAGCTGCTCTAGCCTGACTTCCTAAGCACACGGCAAAACTCTATAAAGGATAAGTTATTAGGCCCGTGAGAAATTTCTCTTAAAAATTTAAAGCCTAAAAATTTGAGTAATTTTAAGTGGACTGTGTTGCGTTTATCAACAATGTTCCATAGTAAAGGTTCTGTTCTACTCTCAACAAACCTTTTCGCTTCTCTTGCGAATGTTACTGGGTACTCATGAATAGCGGGTGTGCATATCATCCATATAATACCATCATCTACTCCGGCCATTCCGGCAGTCTTGCCGTTAGGCACCTCGAACCACACTCCAGTGCGCTCTTGAGCCGACTTAGTGAGGACTTCCATAGGATCCAACCCCCAACCTTCTTCGATCTCTCTGCGGTCATCTGGACGTAGATTAGAGGCCACCTCGATGGCAGCCTCCAATGTGATAGGGTGAATGTATTTAGACACGTTTATAATATCTGTTATTATAATCTCCTTCCCATGTCATTGAGAATAACGTAGCAGGAGATGGGTGTGTGGATTTAAGTGTTATATCTACGTTGGTATTTCTTTCGTATACAGGTATAGTTGCGAATTGATCTGGGCTAAACTGTACTCTATTGGAAATATAATCATCAGCTATAACAGCTTCATATAGTTCAGTATAAGGACGTTTACCGACTCTATCTAAGGTAGTCTCATAGACACCTATAGGACCAAAGCTAAACTTAAGTCTATGTAGTGTTAAGGATCCTTGATGCTCAGATCTAAAGCCTTCACCTACTTGTCTTACATAGTAAATTGTAGGGAACTTGACTTCCATATCAAAAGTATATCCTAATATGATAGTACCAGGAGGTGTTACATCGTCACTAGTATCAGAATCTTTGATCATCTGTGGGTCATAAGTTTTCCAATTACCAGGTAGTTTAATTCTATCTGCAACACCAGATTCTTTAAATGTATAGGCTGGTCCACTCATACCTTGGAAAGTTTTATCTGCTGTAGTTGGTACTACGATTGCAAACAAATCTCCTAATGTATTATTAAAACCAACTGGTTTTGGAAATGTAGTCCAATCATTAGTTGCATCATATGTAAGCTGTGTATGAGCTATACTAGTAGCGTTATCTAAATGCAATCTATATGTTAAATCATCATCAGTTGTATCAGTACCTAAATCATTGACCAATGTATTTGTAGCGTCATCTAATTTAATAGTGAACTGCTGCATTACATCTTTACTATTGTTACGTACTATAACAAATAATGAATCATCCAACATAGCCATATGCTGAATTGCACCACTTATCTTCCACCTAAACCAAGCATTCTGTACTCGTTTCTCAATAGAACTAAAATACCTATAACCATATATTTCATCTGAACCTTTAGCAGCAAAGAATATTGATGAATTCTCCCTTGAGTTAGCTATTAATGAGATGTCTTTAGGGAATAATCTAGATACAATTTTAGATTGTTCTATGACATCGGGTTGACCTTCTCTAATAACTCCAGCCATTTCAAAGAATCTAGTATTCTTACCACCATTATCTAAGAATCCTATTGTAGTACCTAGTGAAATAGGATTAACATTATAGTTAAAATTATAAGTTGCTACAGAATTAATTTTAGCAGTTTGGGAGCTTAATACATCACTATCTGTTGTCAACATGAACTGTTGACTCTTAGTAAATAATACTAAGCCTTGATTTACTTGTATACCATCATAGATAATTGCAGGAAACTCAGAGCTGCAAGATATATCTATATTATCAGTAGCAGTATAAGTGACTGCAGTCTTAGGCCAGAAATGGAAAAAGCTACCAGGTCTTGATAGGTTAATATTCTCATCACTTAATAATGCTAATCTGTTTCTCCAGAATAACATCTTAGTAATTTTATTACCTATAAAACTAGGTTCAGGTACAGTTGTTGTATCACCTACAGAGCAGTTATCCCACGTTACTTGTGATATATCAAAGCGTACAGCATTGCTAACAAAGTTACGTACCATTTGAATAGGCATTGTAGCTTTATCAAATTCTAATTTTCTACCAGGTTTAGGACATTCTTCCCATACACCTTCACCATCTCTATCATTGTTACCAAAGAACTTGAGATAATAATCATCTTCCTCAGCTGCACTGTTAGCAACTCTAACTACATAACCATGTTTACATTGTCTAGGTAAATCTGCTACGTCTTCTATACTATCTGTAAATACATTTAATAATTCACCAACTGGTGAACTAACATTAAATGCATCTCCATCAGTTATGTATAAACCATTACCTATCTGTGTTACTTCACTAGATGTGAGGCCATTATTCTGATCTACAAGAGCTTTTCTTAAATCACCTATAATACTTTCAGCAGTAACAGTTGTCTCAGTATCAAATGGTGTAGGTGTAGGTCTGATTAAACCTGAGTCAGCGTTACTGTCCATTGTAGCTTGAACTTGAGATTCACTATGCTCTTCAACAGTAATCTTATACCTAGCATTTTTCATCCATAAGTAAAAGAAATCACCAGTTCTCCAACCTTCTCCACCATATAGTAGATCGTGTGTGGTTGTGTAGCGGCAATGATAAGTTATACTATCACCACTACCTTGTGGTACAGCCTGACCTGTTGTAGTTATTCTAAAGTAAAGGTTCTTCCGGTCTCCAGCAGTACCACCAGTCGGTGTTACAGTATAAGTATGAGCAGTACCGTTCGCATCAGCTGTATCTCCAGAGTCGCCATGATTTACTGCAAATATTTCAGTAGCTACATTAGGGCAAAGGCTGTCTCTTGAGTCACCACTAGTGCATCTATTACCATCATCAGGTAAATTGCCACTAGAAGGTAGAGCACCTCCAGATGCACAACCATTAGCGCTATCAAAGTCTCTTTCTATTTTAATTCTAGTGGCTGTATAAACAGTAGTAGCAGTTGTAGAATCATATACATTTAACGAATACTGACTAGCATACGCTACTTTTTTTAATTCTATATAAGCTTCAGCAGGTCTAGCAGTTTCTACTGTAGCAGACATTGCTGTGGGAAAAGTACGATTAGTAATGTAAGTAAAATCGTTAAGTGTTAAAGTCTGTATATCAGCGTCATCTGTATGAGTTAAATAGTTAGTTAAAGCAGTTGCCGTACCTGAATCATATAGAACTTCTATAGATTCACCAGCATTGTGTCGTTTCGTACCACCTGTATCATAGACATCAGTACAACACCACATATTGATATCACCAGACCTATTGACCTGACCTATGTACTGTTCATTCTCATCTCTATAATAATGAAACCACTTGCCATCTGTATTTGAATTCAAAGCAGCTGTACCATTATCACTAAGAGATGCTACTAACTTACCGCCTGGACGCTTGAGTAAACCATGCGTAAGGTCAGGTAGTACATTCAAAGCATCTTTAACTTGTCCAGGTACTTTTAATTCATCAGGCTGCTGAGATATACCTCCATTATAAGATGGTATTGTTTGTGTAATAGTTGCCATCAGCGTCTCAATGCCATGTAAGGTTGATATGATTTATAATAACTATCATGAGGAGCACCAAAGAATGAATTGGAACCTTGATTACATTCGTATTCCATACATGCTGCTCTAGTCATATTCTCTTGAGTCTGTAGTAGTTGAACTAATTGTGCATTTGCTACTAGCTGAGTCGCGGCTCTAACTGCTGCTCTGTATGTAATATAACGTTTAAAGACGTTAGGTAGTTCTTCATAAGGGTATAGGTATACAATATCTAAATATTTATCACCTTCAAATTCATAAGTATGATTAACTAAATCATATAATAAATATTTATCTGTACCTGAGACATTCTTTTTACGTCTAACAACATCAAGTGTTTTATCATACAAGCCATTATGTACATCATACCTTAAATAATTAGAAGGTATTTCTATGTGCTTATCACCATCAGGTGTGACTTTAACATGTCTTTCAATATTCCAAACCCAACCTTCATTCTGTACGTCCTTGTTAACTTCTGTTAATAGATCATAAATGAAAGAAACTTCAGGGTTAGCTAAAGTATTTGCTATTTCTTTTTCTCTATAGATTCTAATTACTACACCAGTCCCAGGAGCTGTAGTGAATACTACGTTAGTGCCTGAGATAGAGAAAGCAGTAGTAACTGTACCATCTAATGAACATTTAATTTCACTATCTTGAGTGAAAGAAGATACGATGGCAAATGTAGTAGTACTATTATCACCTGTATATTTTTTCTCTCCTATTGTTTCTGTTATCGTACCGAGAGTAGTCACGGGTGATTGACCAATAGCTCCCA
>VTLG01003890.1_pt1 | contig 10412 bp, 12 predicted proteins | sample 4694571 | NCBI WGS metagenome assembly VTLG01 (sample SAMN12604809, study PRJNA352737) | marine metagenome | biome: ENVO:00000447; feature: ENVO:00000209|ENVO:00000569|ENVO:01000036; material: ENVO:00002151; isolation source: viral sequences binned using virsorter ... | reverse complement strand
CTGGTCTCGGTTATGCATCTGCATTTGATAGAATTAACGTTCGTCGCTTGTTCCTTACAGTCGAACAGGCACTTGAAAGTGCAGCAGAAGCACAACTCTTTGAACTCAACGATGAGATTACAAGAGCGAACTTCCGTAACATTGTTGAACCTTATCTTCGTGATATTCAAGCCAAGAGAGGAATTTATGGATTCCTGGTTGTTTGTGACACCACAAATAACACTCCTGACGTTATTGATAATAATGAATTCCGCGCAGACATCTTCCTGAAGCCTGCCAAGTCCATCAACTACGTCACATTGACCTTCGTTGCTACCAGAACTGGTATTAGCTTTGAAGAAGTGGCTGGTACAGTTTAACTTTATAATCTAAATAACAACAGGAGGATCAAAAAACGATGGCTTTAAAAACAATCTCACAATTCAAACAAGCACTTAGTGGAGGAGGCGCAAGGCCGAATCTGTTTGAGGTTGAATTGGATGCTTCAAACTTGACTCAGTTTATGGGTGGAGTTCCCGCTGCTAATCTTGCATTTATGTGTAAGGCAACAGCATTACCTGCACAGAATATCGCTGCAATTGATGTTCCGTTCAGGGGTCGTGTATTTAAAGTTGCTGGTGATAGAACAGTTGATAACTGGACTATTACTGTTATTAACGATGAAAACTTTGCTGTCAGGAATTCAATTGAAAGATGGACAGAATCTATTGCTGAACTTGCTACTAACCAAGGACAGGTAGATCCTAATAACTATATGACAACTGCAAAAGTTTTCCAATATAGTAGACAGAAAGGTAATGGTGACAATGTAGGTATTATTAAAACTTATAAGTTTGTGGATATTTGGCCTGTAACAGTAGGAGACATTGCTCTTTCTTATGATACTGGCGATACAATTGAAGAATTTGATGTAGAATTTGCTGTTAATAATATTGAATTGCTTGGTTTACCAACAGGTAGTGCTACTAGTGGTACTGCTGGCGGTTCGTCTTCATTCCAAAGCGCAGAACAGCCCGTTAGTGGTTAAGATGTGGTATAATTAGACTAACTAAATATTAGTAAGTCTAAAAATACTTGGAAATAAATTATGGCTAAGTTATTTGGGTTCTCGATAGAGGACACTGATCAACTACCAAAGGACGCTATTTCCCCCGTTCCACCGACTGATGCGGACGGGGTAGAGCATTATTTGAGTAGTGGTTTTTTTGGTTCTTATGTAGACATTGAAGGTGTTTATAGAACTGAGTTTGAACTCATTAAGCGTTATCGTGAAATGGCACTTCATCCAGAGTGTGATAGTGCAATTGAAGACATTGTAAATGAAGCAATTGTAGCAGATAGTAACGATAGTCCTGTAGAGGTGGAACTATCAAATTTAAATGCTAGTGATGGTATTAAAAAGAAGATTAGAGAAGAATTTAAATATATTAAAGAATTATTAGATTTTGATTCAAAAGCACATGAAATCTATAGGAATTGGTATATTGATGGAAGACTTTATTATCATAAAGTAATTGATCTAAAGAATCCTCATCTCGGTATTGAAGAGTTACGTTATATCGACGCACAGAAAATGCGTTATGTAAGGAAACAGAGGAGGGATGAAAAAGATAAAATGGGGATGGCATTAGTCCCCCGTAGTGATAATCCAGAGGATTTTGAATTCCCAGAAATGGATGAATTCTTTATCTATAACCCTAAAGCTAATTATCCTGTAGGTAATCCGGCATCCATGGGTGGAATGGGTGGTATTAAAATGACCAAGGATTCTATTGCCTATTGTACTTCAGGATTAGTAGATAGAAATAAGGGATCAGTTCTTTCATATCTTCATAAAGCAATTAAGTCTCTTAATCAACTTAGAATGATTGAGGATAGTCTTGTAATTTATAGACTTTCAAGAGCACCAGAAAGAAGAATTTTCTATATTGATGTAGGCAATCTTCCCAAAATAAAAGCAGAACAGTATTTACGTGATGTTATGATGAGGTATCGTAACAAACTGGTTTACGATGCTAACACTGGGGAGGTTCGTGATGACAAGAAGTACATGGCAATGCTTGAGGATTTCTGGCTTCCTAGAAGGGAAGGAGGACGTGGTACTGAAATTTCTACTCTACCGGGAGGTCAGAACCTTGGTGAAATCACGGATATTGAGTACTTCAAAAAGAAATTATATAGGTCGCTCAACGTACCCCCATCAAGAATGGAGGGAGACGGAGGATTTAACCTTGGAAGATCCTCAGAGATATTAAGAGATGAGGTTAAATTTAGTAAGTTTGTTTCACGTTTGCGGAAGAGATTCGCAGGAATGTTCAATGATTTACTAAGAACTCAACTCGTATTGAAGAATATTGTAACCCCAGAAGATTGGGAAACAATGCGTGAGCATATACAATATGACTTCTTATATGATAATCACTTCACAGAATTAAAAGAAGCAGAGCTTCAAAATGAGAGATTAGCATTGCTTGCAACTACAGAACCTTATATTGGTAAGTATTATTCTCAAGATTGGGTACGTCGTAAGGTACTTCGTCAAAGCGATGAGGAAATTATCGAACAGGATAAGTTAATTAAGAAAGAAATTAAGGATGGAGTTATTCCTGATCCTGCTGCAATTGAACAGGATATGATGCTGGATCCAGAAGGTAGTGGTGGTATGAGACCCGTAGATCCAACTCAACTTGGTGCGACTGAACCTGAACCCGATGCTGCTTTAAGATCTATGGCAGTTGATACTTCTGTTGCACAATCCGACGCTAATTTGGTTAAACCCAAAGGCGGAGAGATTTAGTGGCACAAGGTGGAAAGAAAGATGATTATGATTTCCGCCGAGATTCTGATGACATGGAGTGGTGGGCTGAACAGCGTTTTAATATAAGAGAAGTGCGTATGATATACAGTTCTCTGGATAATTATAAAACTGTTTGGCAAGGTGAACCTGATAGACCAAAAGAAGAAATGGAATTCGTCGATTGGTATAAAGGACGTTTATTTGCTATGATAACAGATTACAATTACACCCATCATGAGGTGGATGCATCCGATGCAGACTCTACCCCTAGTGGGAATGATACATAAATATTAACGATTACTCACATTTAATACAATGCCTGATACTGAAAATGAAATTGATTCGAGTCAAATGGCTCAAGATGTACAAAATGAATTGATGGATATGATTATTGCCGATGAATCACCATCTAATATTAGTGATAAAATCAAAGATATACTTTATGCAAAATCAGCAGGAAAAGTTGATGAATTTAAACCTGAAGTAGCACAAGGTACTTTTGGTGATACTCAAGCTCTTACTGCTGCTATTGCTACTGGTGCTGCTGCAATTAGCGGTGAAACTGCTGCAGCGGCGGATCAACAAGCACAGGCCGAAGAGTAATTATAAATAAATAAGACAATGAATTTGTATCTATAATGGCCGTTATAAATCCGGTAGGTCCTAATCTTAGAATAGACACTGCTAATACAGTGTCAGTAGCGACTACTCAGCAAACACAATATTTAAGAGTAGTAGTGGGGACAAGCACTCATGCTCATGTTGCTATTGGTTCAGCACCTACAGCAGCAGCTACTGACTTTGTTGCAGTAAGAGATGTTCCTGAAATAATTTCTATTGGGAAACCGGTTTCTCAACGACTTTCGGGAGTTACTACTGGAACAACAACTACTTTTAGGATTCCCGAAGGTGAAGGTTCTCAATTCCATAAAGGACAAATCGCTATTTTAGATGATGCAAATACTGCTGATCCTTATTGGAAAAATGCAATAGGAGTTTGCACAGTTCTTTCAATTAATGATCGTGCTAATTTCCCTAATGGTGCTTATCCGCATAATGTAGAAATAGTGGTTACAGGTGATAGTAGTTTAATTCAAACTAGTGTATCTGATGGTACTAGATTAGTTCAAGCTTTCCAAGTTGCTGCTCTTGCAGGATCTGATGCTTTGGAAGGTTTCGTTAATTGTCAACAAGTTCAAATTACTGGGGGTTAATTTCCAATGAAACTCATTAGAGAAGAAATTGAATCAGTCAAGTTCATTACTGAGAAATTAAAGTCCGGTAAGCAAAATCTTTACATTGAAGGTATTTTCCTTCAAGGAAACATTACGAACAGAAATGGTCGGATGTATCCCATCGAAACTCTACGTAAAGAAGTAAAGCGTTATAACGAATCAAATGTTGTAACAGGTAGAGCACTTGGAGAGTTGGGTCATCCCGATAGTCCAACTGTAAACCTTGATAGGGTTTCTCATAAAATCGTTGGTCTTAAAGAGAGCGGCACCAATTTTATTGGTAAAGCAAAAATTCTTGATACACCAATGGGCCAAATTGCAAAGTCTCTGATTGGAGAAGGTGTAAAACTTGGCGTTTCCTCTCGTGGTATTGGTTCCTTAAAACCAACCAAAGAGGGATTTAATGTTGTCAGTGATGATTTCATGTTAGCAACTGCTGCTGATATTGTTGCTGATCCTTCTGCTCCTGATGCTTTTGTTGAAGGTATCATGGAAGGAAAGGAGTGGGTTTGGGAAGGAACTATCCTTCGGGAAAAACTCGCTGCTGAAACTAGGAGTAAAATTGATACTCTTGTAGGGCAAAAAGCACTAGAAGAGCATAAATTAAACTTGTTTAATGAGTTTATTAACTCATTGTAAACATCAACTTTATAAATAAATATAGATTTTAACTACAGATCGATTCGGAGTACACCAAAATGTCTAGTGGCAATCAATTACAAGAAATGGAAGTAGGCACTACGGAAGTCAAGGGTCCTGTTAATGCAAACGCAGCACCTGGAGACAAAGCCCTACCCAAAGCAGGAAGCAATGCATCTAATGTTTCAACACCTGGCAATCAAGCCGAGGTAGAGGATCTAGGTGGACCTACTCCTGACAATGCTAGTCCAACTAACGACTCAGCTAAGTTGAAAGCCCCTGGCGGAACACTGAAGCAAGTTAGAGACGTTGTGAATAAGAACGCTGAGAAAGGCGATCAAGCAATTCCTAGTTACAAAGGTAAGACTGCAGGCATTGCTCAAGAAGAAGCAGAAGAAGTTTCTGATGAGCAAGAGATTGTATCCGAAGAGCCTCAAACTGATGAGGAAGTAGTAGAAGAAGTAACAACTGAAGAAGAATCAGTTGTTGCCGAAGCACCTGAATACGAAGAGATCAGCATCGAAGAAGATGTTAAAGCTCTTGTAGAAGGTGAAGAACTTTCTGAAGAGTTCAAAGAAAAAGCAAAGACTATCCTAGAAGCAGCGGTCAAAGGTAAAGTATCGCAGATCAAGGAAGTTCTTACTGCTGAGTACGATGAGAGACTCCTTGAGGAAGTTGAGGAAATCAAAGGTGCTCTAAATGAGCGTGGTGATTCCTATCTTGAGTATGTTGCTGACGAATGGTTCACTGAGAATCAACTCGCAGTACAGTCTGGTCTGAAGGAAGAACTCACAGAGTCCTTTATGACTGGTCTAAAAGGTCTTTTTGAAGAACATTATGTATCAATCCCTGAAGAAAAATATGATGTACTTGAGAGCATGGTAGAAAAACTAGATGACATGGAAACAAAACTCAATGAGCAAATTGAGAAGAATGTTTCCCTTAACCAGCGCCTAGCAGGTGCTCAAGCGGAGGGAATTTTCGATCAAATTTCTGAAGGTCTTGCTGACACTCAGAAAGAAAAGCTTGCATCACTTTCCGAAAGTGTAGAGTTTGATAGTGAAGAAGAGTATCGTGACAAGTTGGTTACCCTAAGGGAGTCTTATTTCCCTGGAAAGGTTGCACCAACGTCTGCTAAAACAGAGACATTATCAGAAGGAGTTGAATCACCTGGAGAAATGGCTTCAGGAACGATGGCTCAATATCTCAAAACAATGTCCATGGTAGCAAAAAACTGAATTTAACATCAAAATCAAACAACTAAACTTTAAAAGGTAAAACGCAATGTTCCATTCCGAACAGTTGCAGGAAAAGTGGGCTCCCCTCCTCGATTACGATGGGGCCGATAAAATCGAAGATTCACATCGTCGTGCAGTTACCGCTGTCCTGCTAGAAAACCAAGAAAAATTCCTTCGAGAGCAGTCTGCTTTCGAGAATGGTAGCTCAATGCTTACTGAGCAACCTACAAACAGTACAGGTTCAACTACTGCTGCTGCTGGTCTATCCGGTAGTGCTGCAGCTGCTGGTCCAATGGCCGGTTTCGACCCAGTACTGATTAGCCTAATTCGTCGTGCAATGCCTAACTTGGTTGCATATGACGTTGCAGGTGTCCAACCAATGAGCGGTCCTACTGGACTTATCTTCGCAATGCGTTCCCGTTACACAAGTAACGAAGGAACAGAAACCTTCTACAACGAAGTCGATTCAGCATTCTCTGGTCAGAACTCTGGTCTCGGTGCTACAGACTTTGTTAGTGGTGCAACTGGTTTGGGTACAACTTCACAGCGCGGTTCTAACCCTGCTATCTTGAACCCAACATCTTCATACCCAACAGGAAACATCGACACCGTTTATAACGTCGGTGAAGGTATGAACACTGGTACTGCTGAAGCCCTAGGCGGCGGCACTGCTACTCAGTTCAACCAGATGGCATTCTCGATCGAGAAAGTCACCGTTACTGCGAAGTCTCGTGCGCTAAAAGCAGAGTACAGTTTAGAACTGGCTCAAGACCTTAAAGCAATTCATGGTCTTAACGCTGAAGCAGAACTTGCTAACATCCTTAGTACTGAAATCCTCGCTGAAATTAACCGCGAAGTTATTCGTACTATCTACAAGGTTGCAGAGCAAGGTGCTGCACAAAACGTTGCTAATGCTGGTGTATTTGACCTCGATATCGACTCAAACGGCAGATGGTCTGTTGAGAAGTTCAAGGGTCTTATCTTCCAAATCGAGCGCGATGCTAACGCAATTGCACAAAGAACTCGTCGCGGGAAGGGCAACATTATTCTCTGCTCTGCAGACGTTGCTTCTGCCCTTACAATGGCTGGTGTACTTGATTACACCCCTGCGCTTAACGCTAACCTCAATGTTAATGACACTGGTAATACTTTCGCAGGAACTCTGCAAGGTAAGTACAAGGTCTACATTGACCCATATGCTGCCAACCTAACAGCTGGTAATGCTGCACCTTCCGGTGGTAATCAGTATTACGTTTGCGGTTACAAAGGTTCCAGCGCATATGACGCAGGACTCTTCTACTGCCCATATGTACCTCTACAGATGGTACGTGCAGTTGGCGAGAACACCTTCCAACCAAAAATCGGATTTAAGACTCGCTATGGCATGGTTGCTAACCCCTTCTCACAGGGAATCACCCAAGGCCTTGGCACTCTTACCGTCAACTCCAACCGCTACTACAGGCGTGTTGCTGTTAAGAACCTCATGTGATTTATATTCACAGTTTACCAAAGACTCTCCTTATGGAGGGTCTTTTTTTTATGCTATAATGTATTTGTCAGAGAGATACTGGCTGCGGTAGTCCCCTTTGGTAGGTTCAGGATTAGCGGCGATAGGAACCTACCACTCCTAAATATAACTAGGAGACCTGCTTTCTACCATGTTTTGTAAAAATAAGATGAGTCAAGAAGACCGTCAAAAATTTAAACTTAAAATGCTTCATCGTTATGAAGATGCATTGGAAGTTAGACTTGCTGGAATAAAAGCCGCGAAAGAAAAACTGGAAGAACAAATGTCTAGGGATGAATAATGGCAACTCGTAAACGTCCTGTTGTCAGATCAGGACCACCAATTGAAAATAGAAATTTCTTATCACCTGTTGGTTTTAAGTTTGCTTTAAAGAGAAGTCCTGCTGTTGCGTTCTTTTGTAATGAAGCGAATATTCCTTCCTTAGACTTAGGTATAGCAGAACAACCAACTTATTTAAAAAATATTCCCACACCAGGTGATAAAATACAATTTGGTGATTTAAGTCTTCGATTCTTAGTAGATGAAGATTTAAAAAATTATATGGAAATTCAAAATTGGATTCGTGGATTAGGTTTTCCAGAGAGTTTAAAAGAATATTGGGATTTATCTGATGAGGGGAATAAAGACATTAAAGTTAGATTTGGGAATATGCAGGGCCATAATGTATTTTCTGATGGTACTCTTCAGATATTAAGTAGTAATTTAGTCCCTAAATTTCAGGTAGTTTTCAATGATCTCTTCCCTTATTCTCTTTCAACTGTCACTTTCGATGCGACTGATACAGATATCGAGTACTTTACAGCAGACGTGAGTTTCAAGTATACTATATACGAAGTATGTGATTTAGAAAGTAATCCTTTATAATATGACTATTAATCTTGAAGCAATTCAAGAGATGTGGGAAAATGATGCTAAGATAGACAGAGATAATCTACACGAAGAATCATTAAATATCCCATCTCTTCATGCAAAATATTTTGAATTATATAATACTATATTCCTTTTAAGAAAGAAAGCAGAACAGCAAAGGAAGAACATCCGTCATGAACGGTATGAGTATTTTAGTGGGAAAGCAGACCCAGAAGTCTATGTAGAAAATCCCTTTGGTAAAAAGATTAGGGATAAAGATACGATGACCAAGTATCTGGATGCAGATGAGAAACTTTCTAATTCGTCTTTAAAGATAGATTATTATGATACGATGTTAATATATCTTGAGAGTATTCTTAAAGTAATACAGAACAGAACATTTCAAATTAAGAATGCTATTGAATTTATGAGATTTAATTCAGGATTGGGTTAATTATGAAAAAAGTATGTAACAAATGTGGTCAAAATTTATCAATTGATAATTTTACTTTAAGAAAGAATAGACAAGGTAATAAAAGAAGAGTTACTATATGTAAAGGATGTGAAAACGCAAGACGTAGAGCAAAATATAAACCAATTATTAGAGAGAATGATGAACTCTATGAAGAAGGAAAAAGAAGATGTAAGAAATGTAGTGTCATAAAACCATTATCAGATTATAGAATATATACTGCTGGTAAAGGTGGTATTAAAAGTATTTGTAAGGAGTGTGATAATATAAGACGTAGAGACTGGAAAAGAAAAAATGCAGATAAAATAAATGAAGGACTTAGAGAACGTCATGTAAACGATACTGAGTATAGAGAAAAAATTCTAGAATATAAAAGAAAATATAGAACTATTCATAGAGAGAGATACTTAGAGTTATCAAGGGAATATAGTAATAGACGATATCGGGAAAATCCTGAGTTTAGAGAAAAACTTAAGAAAACAAGTAGAAGAAATAGTAGAATTAGGTATTATGAAAATAGACGACAATGCATAGATAAATTAGGTGGTAAATGTGTGGAATGTGGAGTAACAGAGAATCTTCAGTTTGATCATATTAATCCTCTAGAAAAATCTTTTGCTATATCAGAGACTCTGCATTATTCTCCTAAAAAGAAGAAAGAAGTTAAATTTGATGAAGAACTTAATAAATGCCAATTACTTTGTCCTACATGTCATATGGAAAAGACAAAAAACGATTGGTTATCTGGAGAGTTATATGTGGGTATTGGTAAAGAAAGGATTGACAATACTTAATAAATACCCATAGATGCATGGGTTAAGTGATTGACACAACGGCCAATGTTGTTATATCTAAGGCGAATGAAGTCTTTTTAAGGATTGACTCTGAACCTCATATCCAATACGAATTAAGAGACCATTTTACTTTTGAGGTGGAGGGTGCAAAGTTTATGCCCCAATATCGCAATAAGCATTGGAATGGTGAGATTCATTTATTTGATATGAGAAATAAACGGATCTATGTGGGTCTGTTAGATAGAATTATTTCTTTTTGTGAAAGGCATGATTACAGTTATAAGTTTCAAGATAATGAATATTATGGCACTCCCTTTGAAGTAAATGATGGAATATCATATGAAGGGGTGAAAGATTATATGAAATCTATTTGTTCACACTCTCCAAGGAAATACCAAATTGAGGGAGTATACGATGCTTTAAGACATAATAGAAAATTATTGATATCACCCACTGCCTCAGGCAAATCTTTGATGATATACGCTCTTGTAAGATATTATGTAGAGAAGAAACAAAAAATACTCTTAGTCGTTCCCACGACATCTCTTGTAGAGCAGATGTATAAAGACTTTGAAGATTATGGTTGGGAGGCGGAGTCATATTGTCACCGGATATATGCAGGTAAAGAAAAATCAAATGAATTGCCAGTTACTATTACAACTTGGCAATCTGTTTATAAACTCGAAAGAAAGTTTTTCGTAGATTATGATGTAGTTATTGGTGATGAGGCTCACTTATTTAAAAGTAAGTCCTTAGTATCTATAATGACAAAATTAGAACATGCTAAGTATAGGTATGGATTCACTGGTACACTTGATGGAACACAAACTCATAAGTGGGTTTTAGAAGGATTATTCGGA
>VTLG01012626.1_pt1 | contig 10413 bp, 9 predicted proteins | sample 4694571 | NCBI WGS metagenome assembly VTLG01 (sample SAMN12604809, study PRJNA352737) | marine metagenome | biome: ENVO:00000447; feature: ENVO:00000209|ENVO:00000569|ENVO:01000036; material: ENVO:00002151; isolation source: viral sequences binned using virsorter ... | reverse complement strand
CATCTGTCCAGAGTTTGTAAAACATATTCATACCATGTGGTGTTGAAACGATAATCACTTTTGTAGATTTACCAGATGAGATTGTAGGATACACAGAACTAAAGAACTGTTCTGCAACATTTGAAGGAACATACGCAAACTCGTCTAAGAATATAATGTTGTATGAACCACCTCTGACTGCACTTGCAGATGTTGATGATGCAAGTATCTTAGAACCATTCTCTAATTCTAAACTACCTTTGTTCCAAGACATTACACCTTGTTGCAACCATTTCGGTAAGTTCTCGTATGCAAGTTGTAATCGTCCTAACAAATCTCTTGCAGTCGCAGCCTTGTTTGCAAGTATGGCTATGTTAACACTTGGATTAAATAATGCGTAATGTAGGAGGTAGGAAATCATAATCGTTGATTTACCAGACTGTCGAGGTAACTTACAGATTGTAAAACGATTTTTATGAAATGTACCAATCATTTCTTTTTGAAATGGGTACATTTTAAATTGTATCAATCCTTCATCAAGAGATATAATCTTTACATACTCTTCAATAAAGTATTGTGGATTATCCATACACTTCTTATATTCAAGAAGTTGTTCCTCTGTCCATTCTACTTTGACATTTGCTTTCTTGAGGTTTGGATTACCTAGATAATTATTGTCCATTCTTCTTACCCTTTAACAACTTCTGTAACTCAGCAGTCGAACCAACATATAATGCATTTGTTACATTCTTCGGTGCGTTACTTGGAACTTCTTTTAATCTCTTCATTTTTTCTTGTAGTTCACCAAGTTTCTCTGTAACTTCTGCAACTTGTTTGATTAGATTACCAGCTACTTCGTATGTTCTAGGGTGTTCACTTTCTCTTGCGATTTCTAAAATACCGTCTATCGCATCTGTACCTCTCTCTACTAGGTTGTAGAAGTTTTCTCTCTGGTACTTATAATCATTCTCTATGTCGTCATTTTCTTGAGGTCGTGGTATAACTTTGCGTTCAGTCGGTTCAGACTTTGCAAGTTCTACTGCACCTAGTGCTTCATCTATTATGTCTTTTGTTTTACTCATCAGATTATATTATCCACCTTGCATAAACTTGCCAGGTATATCTGCCCACGCCATATAAATGTATGGGTCGTAAGATGAATGATTAACTTGTGCATTATTGCTTGAGACTTGAAAACCTGTTGCATAAAAATCTACATTGTAGTAAGAATTAGTGCTCTCGGCTCCACTACTACTACCAAAAGTAAACATGGTGTTACGAGGATTAACAGTATTTCTTCTACTATCTACCCACCCCCAATTATCTCCACTCACAGTCATTTTTATTATCACCATTTTTGGTCTAAAACCAGTATGTATGAAAGGCCCTTTCTCATTGTCAGTCGCTTCATAATAACCACCAAACGCAGAAAAGCCTGGTATTGAAGTCCAACAGTATGCAACATATTTTTCTGTACTTGCATTTACCTTATGGTCTGTTCCGACTGTGAATACGGTGGAGGAAGGTGTAGTGTCATTCCAATAAGTATTGTCAACCTTACCAGCATTACTGTCTAGTAACATATAATGAGTGTTACCATTAAAAATGTGATAAACTGCCCAAGAATCATTAGCATCACGATTTTTAACAAGTATCCACTCTGGAGCTTTACCTAAACCATGTCCTATTGTCGCACCATTACTTCCGTTGCCTGTGTATTGAACAATTGCTAGTCCATTATCTTGATTTACCTGAACTGTAGATGTTATAGTCCCACTGGTATTTGTAGCAGTTGTACCACCATTACACCTCCAACATAGAGCTGCATAGTTATTACCTGTTTGATTTGTTCCTATGTCATTACTTGAAAAGGTTGGCCCTGTAGCTGAGAATGCAGTGAAATAAGTTTGGTATGCGTTTGTTTCACTATTAGCATTATTTATGGTGTTTACTTTATCAATTCCTCTTGATGAGTCTGCTAATATATGACTGTTTGCAGTTCCTCTATTCTTCCACCATACGATATCAGGCTGAAAACCTATATCAATTGTTTGTGTTGCACTTGTACCAGAATATAATGCAACATCAAATTGCTTCTGAGGATAGTCACTACTTGTTTCAACTGGGTCTATCTCTGTCTTTGTTGGTAAGTTAGCAGAACAAATTGCGAGATAGCCTGAAGGCGGTGTATAATAAAAATCACCATAGCCATTAGCATCACTTGCGTTTGCACTTCCAGTAGATTTTGCACCAGCAAAAGAAGAGTCTTGGCCTGCATTAATTGTGCATTCTCCATCAGTTCCACTATTGTAATCACTGAATGCCATAAAATAACCAGCTTCTAAATTTAAATCATCAAAGGCTGCATTTGTTCCAGTTGCTGGATTACCACTTGCACCAAATGTTCCGTCAAAAGACCACCATATTTTACCATTATCCATATCTAACGCACAACCTATTATTTTTCCAGAAGTCCCCCAACTACTTACGTAACTGGTTGAATTACCTGTTCCTGTTGAGGTTCTTGTTGATTTATTACCGTTGTGAGAATAAACCATATAAGCTCTTTGATAATCCTGAGCACCAGTTCCGTCTGGTAGATGATTATCATAATAGCAATAACCATCTTGTTCTACACCTAGAACATTATAACCAGTGTTTTGATTCATATAAAATTCTACATACCATTTACCAGTTCTAGGAGCCATATTACTTAATATAGTTGGATATCCACTTGTTGATTCTACAAATGTGTTACCCTCTTCATATCTTATCCCAGACGTACTATTATATTTGTTAGGATTCCAAGTCATAAAGGTTGCGTTACCAGCCATATTAACTCCCTGTTCCTATTGTTGGTGACTCAATCACTTGATGGTCTGCGCCTATATTTGCAACTGTGAAATCATTGTTGTTACCAGAGCTGTCATCACCAAAATTACTTGTGTCTTGAAATTTAAGATAAAAGCCTTGATTGCCGAAAGTAAGTCCACTAGGGTCTTTTGGTATCCAGACTCCGTTCTTTGTTTCGCCATAATTTTCTGGCCCATAAGATTGTCCGTCATTGTAAACAACCTCTGCCATTAAACCATCAAAACCATAATTACCTGTTGAACCTCCACCAATATTAAGAACATTTGTTGCATAATGAAATCTGTCAAAGTTACCAGCAGGATTGTTCTCTGTTGTTCTTGTCAAAGGCCCCTCACCATTCACATAATATTTAATTCTATTACCTGAAGTTTGAGACGTGTCATTCCTTATTACGATATTATACCAGCCTGTCGTATCACGATAAAAACCTGCTATTCTATCATCTCCAGTTGCTGAACCACCAGTTGAACCTCTGTGACCATACCACGCAATCCTATCTCTGTTTGCTAAACCACCAGAAGTTCCACCACCAGACTCAAAACCAAACGCAGCTCCTCCACCCTCAACGCCTGTGCCTGTACTCATTAACATATTCCAAACTTGGTTTGCACCATTATAGTATGTTTTACTTCTTCTAACCCACATAGAAAATGTAAACTTAGTTTGGTCACTAACTGTTCCATAGGTTCTGTACAATCTAGATGATGTTCCAGAATTGTCTGCATCAAATCTAAGTGATTGTTCTATCTGATGTTCATAGAAAACAGCAGAACCAGAACTATATACCCATTGTGATGAACCTAGAGGCCCTGACATAATATCTCCTTAACTAAACGCAAGTTGAGGTGAACCAAGAAGTATCCTATTAGAAGCTGCAACCACATATGGAATTATGTCTGTTGCACTTGCAGCCGTACTTAATGTGATACCAGAACCACCAACTGATTCATAATCTGTTCCTAGAGTCAAAGTTCTTGAACCTGTTCCGTCTTGAATACAAACTATAAATCCAGACTGTCCAACTTTCTCTGTGGTTGGATTATCAAGGGTTACGTTTCCTGTAAGTGTAAGCACAAAGTTCTGATTAGCATCAAAATCTAATGTTACATTTCCAGAATTACTTGTGTCTGTATCTGTCTTACCCACAGCTGCATTTGTAAACGCAATCGGTTTACCACCAATCTTTAGTTGGTCATCTCCGTCTTCATCATACTCCATAGTAACATCTTGGTCATTACCAAACTTGATTGCTTTATCATCTGCAATAAATACATCACCAAACTCTTTTGATGTAGAACCTAAGTCTGCACCACCAGAGGTGTCTGGTAGTATTGCTGTATTTGCATTCAGTGTATTTAATGTTAAGTCACCCATCTGGAAACTTGCACCATCACTATCAATACTATCTGCTGTAACTGCATCAGTTGCTATCTTTGCAGTAGTCACTGCGTCATCTGCTAGTTTTGCAGTAGTAATTGCACCAGCGGCCACATCACCAGTTGCAATTGTTGTATCACCTCCTGTTAGAAGATTTGCGAGATTTCTTGCATTACTCATATTTTTCTCCTACCTCTATTTATACCTAACGTGTGTTATTATACTTGAACGGCACATCGCCCCATGCTCCAAAAATCCAAGTGCCAGACGCATTAACTGTTGCATTTGATGTTTTTAATTTAAATCCATTTGAATAAATATCTATGGGATAACCAGTATAATCAGATTCATTATTAGCTGCGCTCCATGCTAAAGCATTATTTGCTTCATTATAAACCGACCTTGATGTATCCCAAACCACCCAAGGCGCTGTTGTATCTACACTTTTGACATATACGATTTGTGGTTTGAAACCTGTATAAATGAAAGGCCCGTCATTATTTGCATTACCTTCCCAAGCGCCAAACTTACTATAGCCCTCTACATTATGCCAAACATAAGCAAGTTGATTAGCAGTTGAAGTATTTACTGCTGATTCATTACCTAAAGTAATAACTGTAGCTGTGGGTTCTGTATCTTGAAAACGTGTAGAACTTGTTGATGCAGGCTGAGACCCATTTAAGAGTAAATACTTTGTTGCACCCATACCAGAGTGATACACATTCCAGTTTTCACTTGTTCCACTTCTTCTTTTGAATAATACGAAATCAGGCTTTGCAGATAAACCATGACCTATTGTTGCATTACTTCCTGTGCCGGTGTATGTTACTATAGAGAAACCAGCTTCAGTATTTGCTTGAACTGTTGTGGTGATTGTCCCAGATGTATTCGTTGCAGTTGTGCCTCCAGTTGCTTTCCAACACCATGCGACATAATTGTAAGTATTTCCATTCATATTTCCTAAATAACTTGATGTGTTATCTAATGTAAAACCATCACTATCAAATGACTGAAAAGGAGAGGAAGAACCTTCTGCATCATTGTTATTAGATTGCACCACCTTTTGACCACCCACTGTGGAATTTACCAAAGCACCACCACCTGTACTACTTCTATTTTTAATCCATACGAAATCAGGCTGAAATCCTAAGCCGCTTATTGCATTAGTTCCATTATTACCTGTATATAGAACAATATTAAATTGTTTTGTTGAAATATTGGTATTTGTTTCTGCTGGGTCTATGTCCGAACTAATTGGTAAATTAGAGGTGCTTAATGCGAGGTAACCAGAAGGCGGCGTGTAATAAAAATTACCCACACTGTTACCATCAGCTGCATTAGCAGTTCCAGTGGATTTTGTTCCAGCAAAACTAGAGTCTTGACCACAGTTTAATATGACTTTTGTACCAGTTGACGCACCAGAATAATAAGCAGCAGGTGTAAAATGAAAACCTCTAAATGCAGATGGTATAGATATCCCTGTCACAGCAGTTATATCAGTTGATGATGTTGAATCTGTAGAGTTTGCTAAACCTTTCCAACTTCCATTTATTCCCCAGTGAATAGTATGATTATCTAAATCCATTGCACACATGATAATTGTGTTTGCAGTTGAAACTTTTAATCCAGCATTTACATAAGTGCTTCCATTAGTAGAACCACTTCCACCTATGTTAGAATTTCCACAACCAGTTGCATTTCTATGTCTTACTGTAAATAATCCAAGGCCAGGGTCAGGGTTATAATGGTTAGACCCATCAGATGCATGATAAGGAGCACCACCAGTTGCCGTAGTGCCTATCGCATGAATACCAGAATATAATCGACCATCATTAAAATTACCATCTGCTGAATAGTTCATCTCCCAGTAATATTTACCAGTTCGAGCTGCAAGAGTTCCATCTACAGCAACATAGTTTGTATTCATTTCTGCTTCTGTGTTTCCTCTAGTAAAATTTATAAATCCTCTTGTTGTATGAGGATTCCACAAACAAAAATTTCCACTACTTGCCATTTTTACTCTCCAAAGGTTGGACTATCTAGCACTTGATGGTCAGAGCCTATATTTACTAAACCAAAATCATTATTGTTACCTGAGCTATCATTACCTAAATCACTTGCATTTTCATATTTAAGATGATAACCATTGTTGCCGAATGTCAAACCACTTGGGTCTTTTGGAATCCACACACCATTTTTTTCTTCGCCTAAATCAGAAATAGAAACATCTTGTCCATCTATACCAATCGTTTCTGCTAAATAACCATAAAATCCATAACTATTTCCCTCTGAGTGTCCAAAAGCATTACCTCCTATAGCATACGCATATGCTGTAGTTGATGTGGGTGTGTTCCACCATACTGCTTGATTTAAACTCCAGTTATTTGTAGTATCTCCAACCCCTTGCAATGTACCATTAATATAAAATTTTTGTCTATCTGCTTGAGCACTTTGCGTAGTATCCCATATAAAAGCAAGATGATACCAGCCTGATACATCTCTTAGTGATGCTGGATATACATAAGTTTGACTTCCCCAATCACTACTATAAATTCTATCATTATAAGAATTAGTCTGATGGTCTATGTAAATATTTCTACCACCTCCACTAACTATAGAAAAAAGTATTATTTGATAAAAATCTAAACCTGATGAAAGTTTTTTTAACCATGTACTAAAAGTGAATTTTTTACTATCTGATGGAGTAGGTATATCTGAAGAACCTCTTTGTAAAAAACTTCCATTTGTACCACCACTACTTGAAGTGCTTCTATCAAGTCTAATACTTTGTTCTATTTGATATTCATAAAATACACCAGCACCTTGATTACCACTTGCACCTATTAATAAGTCTTTGGAGAAAGGCATTACTTATCCTCTCCACTTACTGGGTCAAAGTTTTTTGCATCTTGGAAGAAAGATGTGGTTTCATTAAATCCAAAATCATCATCTGCATCTGCACTTGCTGGATTAGGTGTAACTGTATATCTTTGTTCCCTACTTGGTGCGTTGATTTGTGAGTCTGCATACTGGTCAACTTGAACAGTCTTGATAACCTTGTCAGATGTAACAGGGCCGTATAGATAAAACTTTGCAGTAAATGTAAGAGTATAAATGATTGCTCTTCTTTCTTCAAAGTTACCTTGATAGTTATCCTCATAAGATACTGAACCCAATACGATTGGTACATCTCTCTTGATACCCATATCTGTCATATCATTGATTGTGACTGTATAGTCTGGTTGAAAGTATGGAAGTATCTGTTCTACAATCTGTAACGCATCATCAGAGTTTTTTGCCATTACAAACAAAGTAAAATCTAAGTTGTATGGAACAGGCATAAACTGAGTGTCAAGTCTATTTGCTTTTGCAGAGGAAGACTTCACCTTTTTAAATTTTTGTACTCTATTGAGTTTACGAACTGGGTCGTAAGAAAGGTTGTTAATTTCAAAACCTATTCTTGGTAGAGTAACTGCTGTTTTTGTTTTGAGTGAGGGGTCATTATTTAATCTCACTAAAAACTTTTGTTTGGGCCCATATGCGAGAGGAACTTTCATTCTCTGAATAACTGTTCCACTATTATTCTTTCGCACTATGTTTATATTATTGAAAATTGTACCGAAAGCAACTACGACTTTTCGCATTGTTTCATGGTAAAACTGTTGTCCTAACATTATTAATCTCCTACATCACCAAACGGATTTTTCTCCGTAAAGTCTAATACATTATCGTCTTGTGCATCAAACAACTCATTCATCGCTGTTTTGTCTGTGACATTATCTCCTACTATATAGGTCTCTTGTAAGAGGTATGCAGTGTCACCTGTGTCTGCCTCATTTTCAAGTGCAATGTTTTCACCCACTGAAGTTGAGTCATTTTCAAAGAGAACTTTATCACCATCTGTTTCTTCAAGTAATACACCTTCTCCATGTAGAGTAAAGTTTTCAAGTCTGATGTTTTCATTGACTGCACTTGATTGTTCTAGTGTAAGTTGATGTGAAAGTGTATCGAGAGATTTGTTATCCTCAATCTCATCAATGACCTCGATACCTGTATCAAGAACTTCTGAACTATACTCATACTGTTGACATTTAAGTTTGTAAACTGGATTGTTGTCCAACTGATGAAAAGGTTCATCATGGTCTACAAAGTTTATTTGAAAAATTTTGTTTACGATAGGGTGAAAAACTAAGTCACCTTCTTGTGGTCTATCTGCATCTGTAGCTGCAGTATCTAGTGTAAGATAAAACTCATTACCACTTTCTTCTGAAAGTATTCTACCTTCATTGTCATTCTCTAAAACTATCTTCTCTGCATTCTCATCAAAGATAAAACTCTTTGTAACTGTACTTAATGATGCAGATAAACTTGATTGGTCTAGTGTTCCTGCTTCTAAAAGAATAGAACCACTTGATGTTGTATCTGTTGCATCTTCAATCTGAACTTGTCTGTCCATTTCTTGAAATCTTTTCTTATGCACAACGAAGGTAATCTCATTTCGGTTTTCTAAACCAAACTGTGTCATTATCTCTTTGTCACCAGCATACCCTTCTCCGTCTTCAACATACATTTCTATTGGGTGTTGTGTGTTGAACTTTTGTAGTGCATCTTCACCAAAGATTGTATCCTCTGCGACAGATTGTCTATCCATATAATAAACATCATGTCCATGTATCTGGATTGCTTCTTTGATTAAATCACTATAAAGATTTCTTTCTGACTTGAGTGATGTAAGATTGTTTGTGTGAAAAATACTATTGACAGCCATGACACTAACCCATCATGTAATCAATAGGTGTCTCAAATGCGAGTTGTATTTGTTCCTCTAATCTTTGTACTTCTTCAGTTGCTTGTGAGTATATTGTTTCACCGTTCATAGTAACACCACCTAACATTGCAACTCCGTTGAACTTAGAAAGATTTGCACCCCACTGTCTTTTGATAAGTGCAGTCACATATCTTTTTAAATATATATCATCAAATATATCTGGGTAAGAACTTGGGTCTAGTTTTCTATAACATTCAATAATGAGAAAATCATCTGCACTCACATCTTCTTCAAAGTCCATATCTAAATATAAACGATTTTGATGTTGATTAAATCTTATTGGTGTTTCACCAACAAGTATGTGTGATAAAAAGTCTAAATGACGCATTGTCATTTCGTAATGTATGATTGATGTAGATGAAAAATCATATAAGTCATTTAATCGTAACTGATATCGTATATCAAACATATTGTTTGTGTGTTTATCATCAAAGGGAAATATTTGTATAACAGATACAACTGATTGTGGCATGGGTATAAAGTTTCTTCCCTCTAGAAAAGATGCAGTTACATTTCCATCTTTTGTATCTGTTGCAGTGGTTGTTTCATTTGACCTTGCTCTAGTTATATCATCTTCTGTAATTTTATATTTAAGATACATTCTCTCAACACCATCATAGTGATACTGTGCAAAGTATTGTAGTCCTTCGTCTATTCTATCTTCTACCTGTGCGTCTGATACATTGATGTCGATAACACCAAAACCTAATGCTCTCAAACAATAGTCTTTTAATCCATCTCTAGTATTGGGTACTGCCATATCTATTCCTTTTATTACTATTTATAATAAACTAACCTAATGCGATACCTAATGCAGTTGCTTCATCTGCAGCTGCAGTCGCAGTTGTCAATGCGTTACCATTACCATCAACAAATGAAGTTGCAGTCAAAGCACCTGTCGCAGAGTTAAATGATAGATTTGTCCCACTCTTTGCAGCTAGGTTACCAGTCGCACTGGTAACAAATAGTGGGAAACAAGTTGTATCAGAAGATTCATCTGCAACATTAACTAAAGAAGACACACCAGTGACAGTTGCAGTAATATTAGTAACAGAGAGAGTGTCTGTACTGGGATTATACTGGATACCAGCATCTGTCTTGAGAGCCTCTGCTGTCGCACTACCATTGTTTGCGTCTACAAATGTGAGAAAAAAGTTTGCATCTGTTCCATCTGTAACTGTCTTGACTGTGTCGGCTGCAGTTGCAAGGTCAGCAGTAGCTGCATTACCAGTCGTGTCTTGGTTTAATGTTCCTACAACTAAATCAATTGTACCATCTGCATCTTGATACTCAACTGTGATTCCAGTTTCAGTATTACTACTAAACATTGCACCAACTGTGTCTTGAACAACCTC
>VTLG01012081.1_pt1 | contig 10413 bp, 8 predicted proteins | sample 4694571 | NCBI WGS metagenome assembly VTLG01 (sample SAMN12604809, study PRJNA352737) | marine metagenome | biome: ENVO:00000447; feature: ENVO:00000209|ENVO:00000569|ENVO:01000036; material: ENVO:00002151; isolation source: viral sequences binned using virsorter ... | reverse complement strand
ATAAAGATATTACAATAACAGGACCTGAAAATAATAAAAATTGGTTTAATGATAATCTACATTTATGTAAAAATAAAAATATAAAATTTATATTTGAACCATCATTAGGAGAAGTTGTTAATTTAATGAATACACATAAAATTTTTTTAAACCCAACAATGTTAGAAGCAGGTCATCCTAATTTAACAATGTTAGAAGCAGCAGCATGCGGGCTACCCATAATAGCAGATTGGGAACAATCCGTAGATTTTCATGGGGCTTGGAGAGCACCTAGGGATGTATTTAAAATGTTAGATGGGTATAATGCTATAATGGATGATTATCAAAAATATTCAAAAACAATTCTCCAAACAGCAAGAGAATTAAGTTGGTATAATAGAAGTAAAGAATTATTAAAAATATATGAAAATTATATAATATGAAAGATGTTTTATTAAAAGAATATAATAATTTAAAAAATCTAAAATTAGAACCTAAAAAAGAAAGGTATGTGATAAAATGTAATTTTATAAAAGGGGCGTTTATTGAAATTTTAGGTGAAAAAAAAGGTGAGTTTGATATTGAATTTTATGATAAGGATGATAATAAAATAATACATACAAGCAGAATAGGGAATAATATGTGGACTAGAACTAATATGAAACATTATATTAATTACCGTATTAAAATAAAAGATAATTCAAATGGCGAAATTATATATGAGCACCATTATAATCCTGAAAATAAAAGAGTATACATTCATTTAGACTCAGAAGCTGTAGGTGATAGTTTAGCTTGGTTTCCCTATATAGAAGAATTTAGAAAAAAACATAAATGTAAAATTATAACATCTACTTTCCACAATGAATGGTTCGAAGAAAAGTACCCAGAAATAGAATTCGTAAAACCTGGGACAGAAGTTCATGATTTATATGCAATGTATGGGGTTGGGTGGTATTATAATGAAGATAATACAATAAATACTCAATATAACCCTTCTAATTTTAGAACTTATCCTTTACAAAAAACAGCAACTGAAATTTTAGGATTAGATTATAAAGAAATAAAACCTAAATTAACATTTAAAAATAAAGGAAATAATATAGAAAAATATGTTTGTATAGCTCCCCACGCATCAGCTCACGCTAAATATTGGATGCACCCAGGTGGATGGCAAACAATAATAGATTACTTAAATGATAAAGGTTATAAAGTCGTAATGATTACAAAAGAACCATTAGGAGATGATTGGCATGATTCTAAATTAGGAGGTACTTTAAAAAGAGTTATAGATAAAACGGGGGATTATACATTAGAAGATAGGGCAAATGATATAATGAACTCAGAATTATTTATAGGACTAGGAAGTGGGTTAAGTTGGCTATCATGGGCTGTAGAAACAAAAACAATCTTAATATCAGGATTTAGTAAACCTTATAGTGAATTCTCAGATTGTGAAAGAATTTTCCCAACGGATCCAAATAAATGTAATGGATGTTTTAATAGACATAGATTACAAGCAGATGACTGGGAATGGTGTCCTGACTACAAAGATACTAATAGAATGTTTGAATGTACTAAATCTATAAAACCTTCTGAAGTTATTAACGCTATTAATAGACAGTTAGGAATTTCTTAATATTTATAATCAAAAATATTATGAAAAAATGTGATTGTACAATATGCAAATGTGGAAGCAGTTGTAACTGTAAATGTTGTGACTGTTAAATCAATTTTAACAAAATAATTAATATTTATAAACATGGAAAAAGAAAAAAAAGTTTTAGAAAAAAGTGAAATAGATGAATTATCAACTCTTAAAAATAAGTTCCAAGATCTAGTTGTTGTAATAGGAAACACAGAACTTCAACAAATAGAACTTAAAAAAAGAAAAAAACAATTAGAGGAAGCTTTAGAGAATATTCAAGAAGAAGAAAGGGTTTTAGCTAAAAAACTAGAGGAAAAATATGGTCAAGGAACCATTTCTTTAGATTCTGGAGAGTTTTTACCAGACAAATAGACTTTTGAAGAAGTTTAATATATTTATCATAAAAAACTAACATACAATGGCAGAAACATTAATTTCCCCAGGGGTATTAGCAAGAGAAAATGATCAATCCCAAATTACATCACAACCTGTACAAGCTGGAGCAGCAATTGTTGGTCCTACAGTAAAAGGTCAAGTAAATATTCCTAAATTAGTAACTAGTTATAGTGAATATTTGGCTAATTTTGGAAGTACATTTACTAGTGGATCAGATACATACACTTTCTTAACTTCAATCTCAGCATTTAATTATTTCCAAAATGGAGGTGAAACATTATTAGTAACAAGAATAGCGTCGGGTTCATTTAGTCCTGCCGTTTCAACAGAAGTATATAATGCAATTGAAAGTGGAAAAATAAATATTGTTAATTTAACAGGATCACTAGCCCCAGCAAATACGACAAATGCAGATGGAGCAATTGGTCAGGTATTTGACGCAGCTCCTCAAGATTTAGTAGCAAATACTTATGCTGCCGTAACTCCAACATATACAGCTGTTGCAGGTGAAACACCAACTATACCTACTTTTGCAATAAAAGTAACTGGAACAGGTTCATTAAATGGAATTACACCTAATACATCAGGTTCTGATTTTGCAGTTGATGGTGTTTTAACATTTGCAGGAACAGATTTAGGAGGTGGAGGTTCATTAGCAATCGCATCCCCAACAGCTTTTACATCAGGAGTAGGCACAGCAGTGGGTGATGGTTCAGCAGTAGGAGTTATTGATAATGTCGGTTTATCATCAACACCAGGAGAAGGAGCTTTAGGAACTGTAACAATAGCATTAACAGGAAAATACGTTTCTCCAGCAGATTTAAACACAAATCCAGGTACTGTTATTGGTGGTAGTGCATTGGCCTCTTCCGCAGCTCTAAACTTAGATGCTTATACAACAGGTGGAGGTACAGGAGCAACATATATTCTATCGTGTGATGCAGTTGGAGCAGTAACAAAATGTCAAGTTTCAACTGTAGGTACATCTGGTTATAATCTATCTACCACTATTACATTATCAGCAGCTAATTTAAATACTATTGCAGATCCTTCTTTAGGTACTTCATTTACAGGAGTTGGAGATGTTGTAATTACAGTAGATAATGCAGATTTAGAATCATCAGTATCAACATTTGTTATAAAAGATACAAATGGTGTAGGTGGTGGAGGTACTGGATACACAGATGCTTCACTTATAACATTTGATGCATCTGCATTAACAGGTATAACAGGTGCTGTAACATATCAAGTTATAGCAGGTGATTTAGCAGCAGCAACAGATATTACAATTACATTAAGTGCGGGACAAATTAATAACGAATCAGCATTTGAATTAGAAACATTAAGTGAGGGTTCAATGATGAATACTGAAGGAGCAGAATCAACGACAGGAGCATTAACCTTGGGTACAGCAGATAACTTTAGATGGGAAGTAACTAATCCAGATGTAAATTCTGGTGTTTTCTCAGTAATTATTAGACAAGGTAATGATAAATCAAAAGATAAATCGGTAGTAGAAACTTTCCCTAATGTTTCATTAGATCCAAAAGCTTCAAATTATATAGAAAGAGTAATTGGAAATCAAAGAACCAATATGATAGGATCAGGAACTGATGTTTATTTACAATCATCAGGATCATTCCCAAATGCTTCAAGATATGTAAGAGTTTCAGCCGTAAATTTCAAAACACCAGATTATTTTGATAATGATGGAAATGCTAAACCACAATATACAGCTTCATTACCTTTAGCAGTAAGTGGAACATTTAGAAGTGCAGAAGGAGAAATTGTAGATAATGTAGGAGCTGACAGATATTATGAAAGAATTAATAATATAGACACTCAAGGTGTATCAGGATCTAATTATATAGATGCTTTTAATATATTAGCGAATAAAGATGACTTTAAATATAATTTAATAACAGCACCTGGATTATTTTATTCAGAAGGTACTCAAGCATCACCACTTAATATATTAATTTCAAATACAGAGAATAGAGGAGATGCAATTGTAGTAATGGATCTTGAACTATATTCAAGTACTATAACAAATGCTACAAATACAGCAGCAACTGTTGATTCTTCTTATGTAGCATCTTATTGGCCATGGGTTCAAATAACAGACCCAGATTCAAGACAATTAGTTTGGGTACCAGCTTCAACAATGATACCAGGAGTTTATGCTTATAATGATAAAGCAGGAGAAGCTTGGTTTGCACCAGCAGGTATTAATAGAGGTGGATTAGGAACAGTAAGACAAGCTGAAAGAAAATTAACACAAGCAAATAGAGATAGTTTATACACAGGTAAAGTAAATCCAATAGCAACATTCCCAGGAAGAGGGGTTGTAGTATTTGGACAGAAAACATTACAAACAAAAGCAAGTGCTTTAGATAGAGTAAATGTTAGAAGATTATTAATTGAACTTAAATCATATATTTCTCAAATAGCTGATAATTTAGTATTTGAACAAAATACACAAGCTACTAGAAATAACTTCTTAGCTCAAGTTAATCCTTATTTAGAAAATGTTCAACAAAGACAAGGATTATATGCGTTTAAAGTAGTGATGGATGATTCAAATAATACACCAGATGTAATTGATAGAAATCAATTAATAGGTGCTATTTATTTACAACCTACAAAAACAGCTGAATTTATTTACTTAGATTTCAACATTTTACCAACAGGAGCAACATTCCCAGCATAAAAGTTGAAGAGGGTAATATTTATAAATGAATAACAAAACAAAAATAAAATAAAAATGGCAGTATTAGACCCAAATGAAATATTTTTTACCGCGTTTGAGCCCAAGGTAGCTAATAGATTTATAATGTACGTAGCGGGTATTCCGTCGTATATGATAAAGGAAATAGGCGAGTTGAAGATTGAGCAAGGTGAAATAGTATTAAATCATATAAACACTTATAGAAAAGTAAAAGGAAAAGCAAAATGGGGTGACTTAACAATGACCTTATATGATCCAATTACTCCATCAGGAGCTCAAGCCGTAATGGAATGGGTAAGATTACATCACGAATCTGTAACAGGTAGAGATGGTTATTCTGATTTCTATAAAAAAGATCTAACTATCAACGTTCTTGGACCCGTAGGCGACGTTGTTTCAGAATGGATTATTAAAGGTGCATTTATAAAAGACGCAGCGTTTAAGGGATATAATTGGGATACTGAGGCAGAGGCTCAAACAATCACATTGACTATAGCAATGGATTATTGTATCTTAAATTTCTAATACAATATATTTTTATTTTTTTAAAATTAAGCTTGGCTTTTGTCGAGCTTTTTTTTATCATATATATGTATACGCATAAAATAAAGTTATTAACTAATAAGAACTATGGAACAAAAACATAAATTTCCCACGGAAGTAATAGAACTCCCATCAAAAGGTTTACTTTACGAAAAAGATAGTCCACTTGCAAGCGGTAAAATAGAAATGAAATATATGACTGCTAGAGAAGAGGATATTTTAACTAACCAATCCTATATCAATAAGGGCACAGTAATAGATAAATTACTGGAAGCTTTAATTGTAACTAAAGTCAATTATGATGATTTATTAATTGGTGATAAAAATGCACTTTTAGTAGCTGCAAGAATATTAGGATATGGTAAAGATTATGAATTTGAGATAAAAGGTGAAAAACATCAAGTAGATTTATCAACATTAGATAATAGAAAAATTGATAAAAGTGTTTTCGGTAATGGAAATTCATTTGAATGGACAACTCCAACCACAGATACTAAGATTAAGTTTAAACTTTTAACTCATGGTGATGAAAGTAAAATTGCTAGAGAAATAGAAGGTTTGAAAAAAATTAACAAAAATGCCTCCCCAGAATTATCAACACGTTTAAAATATATGATAACTTCAGTTAATGGTGATGAAAAACAAGAATCAATTAGAGAATTTGTTGATTATCATTTTTTAGCTAGAGATTCAAGAGCATTTAGAAAACACATTACTAACTTTCAACCAGACGTTGATTTAACAATAACTGTTCAAACAGGGGACGGCGGTGAGGAGAGCGTCGACATCCCTATCGGTCTTACCTTTTTTTGGCCTGACGCTACAGTATAGAAAAGCTCTATTCCAACAACTTCATGAAATTGTATTCTACGGTAAAGGAGGATACGATTGGCATACTGTTTATAATATGCCTATTTGGTTAAGAAATTTTATATTTAGTCAAATAAATGAACATTATAAAAGGGAATCAGAGGAAATGAAAAAGGCACAACAAGGAAAAGGAGGTAGAACAGTAATTAATACTGATGGTACTGTAAATAAACCAGCATTCGCAGAATCAGCAAAAAAACCAACTTATACCGCAAGGGCATCTAAAAAATGATGCCCTTCGATATTTATAATAAAAACTTATCATGGGTGTTGGTGAAAATTTAGAAGCAGCTAAACAACGAGCCGAGGAATTAAAGATGACCTTTAAGGACTATCAAAATGTCCTAAAAGGTATTAATGAAGGGTTAGGTGTTAAAAGATCAGCTATAGGTGATGCTGTAAAAGAATATAATACCCTTATAGGTGTAGCTAGACAATTCTCAGCCGTAGAAGAAGGCATATTAGATCTATCAGATAAACAACTCCAACAAGCATACGAAAAATCCACACAAGCTCTTTCACAATTAAACCTTGCTGCTCAAAATCTAACAGCAGCAGAAAAAACTACAGATGCAGGTAAAGAATTATTAGCAGCCCAAAAATCAGGATTTGAATTTGCATCTGGAACTGTTGAAAAGGTTGAATATGAATTAACAGTTAGAAATAAAGTTAACACCGCTATGGGTGTGATGGGAGGTCTTATGGAAGGAATAGCAGACGCTACAGGTGCCTTTGGTAGAGCTCTTAATATAGATAAAGTTGTAGCTGGTATGAAAAAATTTGCTGATGAGCAAATTAGAGCAGAAGGATCAGTATCGAGAACATCTGTAATGATGGAGGGTTTAAAGATGTCTGTAGCAGAATTAGCTAATACATTAACTGACCCCGCCGTTATATTGGGTAGCATACTGCAGTCTATAGGTGAAATGGAAACCTCTATGAAGGAGTTTCGAAAAACAACAGGACAAAATATCCCAATTGCAGACACCCTAAATACTAAATTAGTTACATCAACCGAATATGTTAAAGTAGCTACTGAATTATCTAAAGAATTAGGTTTAAATATGAGTAATATTTTAAGCCCTGATGATATTTCCCAATTAGCTACATTAACAGAAAATATGGGATTATCTGTTGAAGCAGCTGGAAGATTTGCTATGATATCTAAAATGAATGGCAAAAATATCAAAGACATGGAAAAAAATATGGAATCAACTTTCATAAATTTCCAGAAAACAAATAAAACAGGTCTTAATTTTGGTCAGGTAATGGATGGGGTTAAAGATGTGTCTATGGCTACTTCTCTTAGTTTAGGAAATAGTGAAGAAGCAATAGTGGAAGCTGTAATGGCAGCCCAAGAATTGGGTTTAAGTATGGACAAAGTTGAGGGAATTGCAAGCAGTTTATTAGACTTTGAATCATCAATAGCTGCAGAATTAGAAGCAGAATTATTAACTGGTAAATCAATAAATTTAGAAAAAGCTAGAGAATACGCTTTAAATAATGATATAGCAGGATTAACAAAAGAAATAGGCAAAAATCAGGCAGTATTATCAGCATTTTCATCTGGTAATAGAATTCAACAAGAAGCAGTTGCTAAAGCTATGGGAATGAGTAGAGAAGATGTTGCCAAAATGATTTACATGCAAAAAATTCAAGGTGGTATGTCTGAAGAAGAAGCAGCTAGACAAGCAGATATTTCTATAGATGAAGCAAAACGTCTTTCTACTCAAGAACAGTTAACAAAATCTATGGATAAGATAAAACAATTAGCTGCTTCTATTTTATACCCTATAACTCAAATCTTAGATAATACAACTGCAATGGCTATTGTAGCAGGAGTTATAGGTACCATTATGATAACTAAAATCGCAAAAGGAGCAAAATCTGCTGCTAAAGATGTATTATCAATGGGTAAAGGTATGAAAGATTTTGCTACATCAGCAGTAAAGGGTGATAAAGCAGGAATGAAAAAAGCTTTAGGATTTGGAGACCAAGGTGAAAAAGTAAAACCCCCTAAAAAAGGAGCAACTAAACAAGCAGGAAAAGGAGTTGAAGGATTCTTAAAAGGACTTACTAATGGTTTAAAATACATGGGTAAGAATATAGGAGGAGTAATAAAAGGTGCTTTAGCATTGGGTATTATTGGTATTGTTATGGCAGGTAGTTTTGCTATAGCTATGATGATGCTTAAAGATGTAGACCCTGTTCAAATGATAGCTTTCTCAGGATCATTAGCAATATTAGGAATAACAATGGCTATAATGGGTAATATAGCAGGAAACATAATAGTAGGGGCAGCAGCAATGTTAATTTTAGCATTAGCTTTAATACCAGCAGCTTTTGCCTTTAGTTTATTGGAAGGAGTTGATATAGGAAAAATGTTTGCATTTTCTTTAGCATTACCTTTATTAGCATTAGCAGCAGCAGGTTTAGGATTTTTAGCTCCATTTATAATGTGGGGTGCAGCTGCATTAGCTGTATTAGGATTAGCTATGATACCAGCAGCTTATGCATTTAGCTTATTAAAAGATGTTGATTTAACAGCATTTACCGAAGCTATGACTGGGTTAGTTGGTGGACCTATAATAGCAGGAATGTTTAAATTAGGAGCAGCATTAGGAGCCGTTGGATTTGCAATTAAAAAGTTTGCTTTAAGTATGGCTATTATGTCTGTATTTGGAGGAATACAATCATTATTTGGAGGAGGTCCTTTAGCACAAATTAGAGAATTAGCATTATTAGCGGATCCCTTATCCAGCACAGCAAATGCTCTAATGAGAATGTCAGTAGCACTTAAGGGAGTAGGATCAGCTATATCATCAATAGATGCAAGTACATTAAAAACTTTAGAAAGATTTGCAGCTAAATCAGCAATTGCCTCAGCCGCACAAGGCATAACAGCTGCTATAACAGCACCTATACAAGCTATTGGAGGTATGTTTGGTGGAGGAAAAGAAAAAAGAGAACATCAAGAATTAATGGATAAATTAGATAGACTAATAGCAGCAACAGAACAAGGAAAAATAATAGAAATGGATGGACAAAAAGTAGGAAAATCAGTTGCAATGAATAGTTCTAGAATGGGATAATATTTATAACAGAATAATTAATAATTAAAAACTTAAAACTATGGCAAACGGATTATTACAATCATACGAAAATGGAGCAATGGGAGCTTTACAAGGTAGTGGTGTTAATCAAACACAATTAATAGAGAATTATGCATATTTACATAATACTTACTCTTTAAATGGTATACCAACAATTACTTCCGCAAACACTCCAATGCCTACCTCATTAGGTACGGGAACTATAACAACGTATGCAGAAAATTCACCTGAAGGTGTTTCATTTTAATATATGGCTTTAATTAACCTACAAACAAACTTAAAATCATTAAAGTTTGGAAAAGATCGACCTGGTGGGGGAGATAGTGGTCAACCTTATAAAACAAGACCAATTGACGGAAAACAATCTACCACAGGAGGTCCTGATTTTCTCCTTAGAGGGGGAAGTCTTGCTCCTATAAGATCAGTAAGAGATGCAAGTAGGTTAACTAAATTCTTCTTTGATTTTAAAAATCCAAGAGGAATGCTTTTTATTGCTAAACAAAATGTTTTATCAAGACAAAATGTTCAAACAGAAGTATCTTCAGATATAGCAAAAGTTCTTAAAGCTGATAGAACAGGTTATGCTAATGGAGCCCTAAATCAAGGAGTTTATCTACCTACATCTACAATACTACAAGCAGGGGTAGGATTTACAGGAACACATTTAAATTTATTTGGGATAGATCCTAGTGATCCTATGTTAAAAAGGGGAAAACAAGTAAATGGGTTAGTACCAGGTTTAGGATTAATATATTATGGTGATTTTCAAGCAGCCCTACAAAGAGAAGGATTAGTATCAGGTACAAAAACAATTAAAAAAACCAAAAAAGTAAGAAACCCTTACTGGCCCATGAAAAAGAAATATCCTGAATTATGGGAAGAAACAAATGGGTTTGAAGATCAAGGAGGAGGACCAACAAGAAGATTAGAAATACAATATAATGAAATTATACCTTCACAAACTACTAATAGATTAGTAAGATTTTTTGAAGAAAAGCAAATTACTAGTACAAGTAAAACAGGATTAGTAGGAGGATTACAAGGATCTATGATTGGCAATTTATTAGGAATTGATGGACCTGATGTATTATACAAATACCCAGGTGGACCAGGTTCAGTTTTAGGTATAGGTAAAA
>VTLG01007397.1_pt1 | contig 10413 bp, 24 predicted proteins | sample 4694571 | NCBI WGS metagenome assembly VTLG01 (sample SAMN12604809, study PRJNA352737) | marine metagenome | biome: ENVO:00000447; feature: ENVO:00000209|ENVO:00000569|ENVO:01000036; material: ENVO:00002151; isolation source: viral sequences binned using virsorter ... | reverse complement strand
AAATTTGGTTTGCCTCCTTCTTCAGGATAAAAAATACCCCAAGTAGTAATTGCACTATAATCAGCTGTTTCTTTTTTTAAAAATGCAGTATCATAACTTTGAATGACGTAAGTACATGGTGGTAAGTCTTCTTTTTCCCATTTTTTCCACCATTCACGTTTTATTAATGCTCCTTCGTCAGAAGTTGGTTGTTGCATCCATTGTGCATTCCATTTTCCGACCGGAAGTGTTGCTTTTACCTTTTCTAACTCTTCCATTTTCCAATATTCAGGCCAAACAGGTCTTTTTTTATCTCCGTGGTCCATGATTGCCGGAAATTCGACCACGTCCCACTGATCACCCTTAACATCTTTTTGATTATTCATTAAAATTCCTGTTAAATCTTTTTTTGACCACCTCGTCATAACTAAAACAATTTTTGCTCCTGGTTGTAGACGTTGACGTGGACCTGATGTGTACCATTCGTACGCATTTTCAAACGCACTAGCTGACATTGCATCTTGTTCCGAGTGTGGATCGTCAATAATCAAGAGGTCTGCACCACGGCCCGTGATTGCACCGCCAACACCAGCTGCAAAATACTCACCACCTTGTGCAGTTTCCCATCTTCCTGCAGCTTGACTATCTTCTCTTAGTGTTGTTTCAAAAATTTTAGAATATTCTTCACTATCAATTAGTGTTTTTGCTTTACGACCAAACCTTACAGCAAGTTCTCCTGTGTGAGTTGCTTGTATAATCTTTAATTTTGGATTACGGCCCACCATCCAAGCCGGAAGTAAGTATGAGGCAAACTCCGACTTAGTGTGTCTCGGCGGCATGTTAACGATTAGTCTGGTAATTTTACCAGTTGCAAGGTCGTTAAATTTTTGTGCAATAATTCTGTGATGAGCACCTTCTATAAACTCGGGCCACACAGCTTTGACAAAGGACATGAAGTCATCTTTAGCTTTATTTTTAATATGTTTTTCTGCAAGAGTAACATCAATCTGTAAAAGTTCTTTTCTTACTTCGGCAGGTAGTTTACTTATATCTATATTATCTAAATCCATAAAAATTTTTATAAAATTTTTTGCACCATCTTAGGTGTTCAATAAGTTTTTTACCACCATTAACTGTCTAAATCAAGCAATACAACCTAAAGTAGTGGGACCCCTTTTGTGTAAAAGGTGTATCGATTATGTAGTTACAAAGTTATTTGGGTTTGGGTGTGGTACCTCTATGAGATATATATTTTGTGTGTGCCTAGGCGCGTTAGCGCCTAGGCAAGAAAGGTTACGCCCAATCTTTGAGCGCGTGTTTCTTGATGTAAATCGCAGGACCTACAACAAAGTCTTTACGTCCTGTAACGTAGTTGTCATTGTCAAATGTTATACGCCACAGCATAGTTGCCTCTGGGTTAAGAGGTAATTGCATTAGCTTTCCCTCTTCGTTTACTATTAATAAGTCTCCATTCGGAAACGTTATACACTCAACATAACCACCTACAAAGTCCTGCGCCTCTTTAAGTGTTGGAGTATTCTTTTCGTCGTCAATGATTTTAAATTCACTGACTTCTGTGTTTGTTTGTGTTTGTGTATTCATATTACCTTTCTTGTTAATAGGATAATCCTATTCTATTTCGGTCCTATTGTCAACCCTTTCAATTCGACTAGTTTTATAAGTTCCTGTCCCATAATAATTGTCGTGAGTCGTGGTTGTTTTCTCATAACCACCACTCTCTCGCCTGTGTCTGATAAACTCGATTGGTCTGCCTTGTTCAATGTTAGGCATATTTAATTCTAGCCAATCAAACTTACATCGTTGAGAGCAAAAGAATTTATCGCCACTACCATAACTCCAATTAGTATCTATACTAGCATATGCATATCGACCTCGAACTACACCTCTAGATTTTAGAAACCTATCCTGTGTTGTTTGTTCGTGGCACGTTGGTCCTTGGCAAAAATGTTTGTTAGGCATTATTTACCCCCTTTCAACCATTGTTGATGTTGTCTTTCATATCTTCTTAGTCTGTCGTTTTGATTATCGTATTGTGGCAACATTGCCCAAAACATAAAGACACCACTAGAGGCAATTATCACTCCAATAGTAAAATCAAAATGAATTGCTAAGACTACTCCTAAAAATAAAACTACATATCCTAGTAAGCCAATAAATAATCTCATTACAACCTCACTTTCCAACTGCCTTTGGCAGTTCTATAATTATCTGCGTCCATGTCAAAGTATGTCATCAACTTAGCACCTTGTTTGCTAGTCCAATATCTGCACTTGTCAGTCCACTTGCCATTTCTTGTTATGTGTTTTTTATCCTTATTAGAATAATAAGTTATTTTGAATTGTGTATTGTTTTCCATGTTATACCTTTCTATTTGTATGTAAGGGATATTATGGGATATCCCTTACATTGTCAACCCCCTAATTTAGACTTTCTTCATATTGTTTTCTAGCCAATATTTTTGCCTCTCTTGATTGATGTTTATTCTTCATGCCTTTAATCATACTAGCCAAATTGCTTGGATTGTAGATTGTTAGACCTGTTGAGTTAGTTCTAATTAGTTCTGCCTCATCAACCTGTATTCCAAGTTCTGTTGCAAGTTCTATTCCCTCACTCAAATACCTGTATGCTTTCAATCCAATTTTTAATTGATCGCATTGTTTTTGAATTGTATCAATCCACGTTTGATGTTTAGATACTAGATTGCCTTTTGCAATTCGCCAAGTTTCAAATTGTTCGTACTCATTTTTAGTACAAGCTATTGCTCTTGAACGACAATAAGAAGTTCCAATAACATCAAGATAGTATGGTGCATTAAAATCTTTTGCCATACCTGTATCATTGTCGCCACCATAATGACTTGCACTACCACCTAATACTTTCATACACTCATCAACGTGCTTTGTCTTATGTGGATTGTCTTTGTTTTCATTTTGTTGTGCGTAGATATCTGGGTTGCAATCTTTTGCTTTTAGTTCTTCTCGGTAGTATGCAACTGCAAACTTTTTACCCTCATCACTTGAATACTCACTACCATTTAGATTGCCAAACAAACCAAAATCAAAGTGTGATTTTGTTTCTACTTGTTCGTTATCCTCATCAACATTTTCATTGTGTGAAAAATAAAAACATTTATCTTTTGCTACAACATCACAAGGTTGTCCATACTTCTTTTTAAAGTGTCTTAATGTTGCAACATCATCAACAGGATAAGACCTCTCAACAACTTCTTTTGCAAGTGTTGACGCAATACCATATTGACTATCAACTTCTTCTCTTGCTAAAAGAAATGCCTCACGTTCTTGCGTGTCCTCATTCTCAAAGACATTTTTTATTTTATTAAAGAGTTTGTTTCTTAACTCGGTGTTCATTCTTATTTTTGTCATTTTAGACCTTTCTATATTATTTTGCATAAAGTTTATTTAGCACTTGACAATAGGATAGTCAAGCATTATATTTGATTTATGTTATTTACAGATATTATGAAATCTGCCGAATAAAGTAAGTGTCCCCCAGTCATCATAATTATCTGGGGGAACTGATTATTTCTGGTTGAACTTAGAATTTAAGCTATGCAACCAGAACTGATCCCTGGTCCTTACTAAGTCCTAGGCGAAAAAGTAAGCACGTTGTAAGGACCTGGGATCAGTCATTATTGACTGTGGCAACAAACACTATAACAGGGTGAGCGCGTAAGGGATCCCCGAATGTTGACTGAAACATACTGCGTCAACCTCCCCCGTAGCATAGTGACTGATCATTATTTGCTGGGCCCAGAGGGTGTACTAATTCCGGACAGCCTGGGTCCTGCTAATAATTAGAAAGAAATAAATATGAATAAAAAAACAATAAGTGGCTGGGCGCTTCAGGTTACCTGGGACGATGGCAAAGAAGAAACTATTACAGAAATAGACGACGAGACAGCTGGCGCGGTTGATGCATTTTTAACTGAGTTAGAAAAAGAAAAAGCCAGTTTAGAATGATTCTAAAAAGTATTCTAAAGAAAAAAAAAATAAAGCTCCAAGCTTCAAGCAGCAAGCGTCCACCGATTGAGAGTGAAAGAGTAAGATCTTAACTTGTACTGGACGCTTGACAATGGTTACGGGATAGTATAGGATGTATTTAGAAAGGAATAATTATGACTAAAGAATGGTATGAAGAAAGAGGTAAAGAACTAACTACAGATATTCGAAGAGTAGCAGACGCTCTGGAGGAGGTTCTGCGGCTGGTAAAGAAGGACCAAGAAGAGGCTAAAAAAAGATGGGAGAAAGAAGATGACAAAATATAATCTAGCACAGATACTGACAGCCTGGGAGGCTGCCTATGGTGAAGATATGATGACGGAGTATCCGGGCTTCATACAACGCCTGACAGAGGAACAAGAACCTAAAGTTCGAGAAAATCCTGAAAGTGTTCAAACAAAATGAGTAGAAGAATTTCCAGCCCAGTGATTTATATAAATCACTGGCGCTGGCTCGAGGCCAATGGATATAAAAAAGAAGCGGCAAGCTGCAAGCGTCAAGCGGCAAGCTTGACAAGAAAACATTACAATGATATTGTATCCTATAAATTAAAGGAGAAAGAATTATGAAAGTAAAAGAAGCAGCAGCAATCACCGGATCCATGACTCGAACGTCAAAGATGCCTGGCCTTAGTTACAGCCTGCCAGCCTGGGAATGCAAAACTGGCTCGAAGCTCAGGAAGATTAAGGGCTCAGTCTGTTCAATGTGTTATGCGCTCAAGGGTAATTACACCAGATACAAAGCCATCAAGGCAGCTCAATATGTAAGATTAAAATCATTACAAGACGCGCGCTGGATCGAAGCAATGACAGCTCAGGTCAAGCGCCAGAAATTTTTTAGATGGCACGACGCGGGAGATGTGCAGGACTTGCAGCATTTAAATAAAATTTTTGAAGTATGTAGACAAACACCAGATACTAAGCACTGGATGCCAACCCGGGAAGCATGGATCAAGGACCACTTGACCAGCAAGCCTGACAATCTTGTTATTAGGTTCTCACCTCCAATGATTGGACAAAGAAACGATTCCTGGCCCAACTCATCGATGGTTGTAGAGAAGGACGCGAGCTGTCCAGCCCCATCTCAAGGCGGCAAGTGTCGAGATTGCAGAAAATGTTGGGATCCTGCTGTTAAAGTGGTAAGTTACGGTAAACACTAAAATGTGGTATCATCCAAAATATTATAAAGAATTACGAGACGCGGGAAACGAGTTAGCGAAGCGCAACGCTGTCAAAGAAGACCTGGCATGTTCAGGCAGCTCACCCGCACGTAATAAATCGGATCAGGTCATTAGCGACGAAGCTTCGACGGAAGCGACAAGCGTGCATCCTGGTCCGGGCCTTAAGCATCAAGCTTCAAGCACCAAGCTGCAAGCATCAAGCACCAAGCATCAAGCTTTCGAACCAACCTGTTCAATCGCCAAGCGACAAGCGTCCCAACCAGAGTAACAAGCGTCAAGCTTTAAGCCTAAAGTTGCAAGCTCCCTGATCCTAGAACCATGGTACATGGATATTGGAGAAGTTTTAGGGGGCAAAGGACCGAGGGCCTTTGCAAGTATGAATGTGTTGTCAGGATGACGTAAATGGAAGGCAATTTGATGAGGACTAAATCGAAGTTTCTTACCTTTAGTTACCTTTAATTCTACAGTACAAAAGTGCCTAGAAGTATTATAGACCAATAGATCAGGAGTCCCAAGTAAGCTAATATTTTCAAGTCGAATAAGCGAAAAAGATTTAAAATTTTGCTTAACATTTTGGTAAAATTTAGCCTCTGGGCCCATATGTTTTTCAAGGTAATCACTGCGCTTAAACTTGCAGTTTTGGAGGTAAAGATATCCTATTAGTTTTTTCTGTTTTAAGTACTAAACGATGAGCGCTGTGTCCCTTGTGTCCTATTATAGGTGTTGCGTGTTCTTGTACTTCCATTCTAACTATCTTGTGTATGTAACCGTTTATTTCTACATAGACAACAGCATTTGATAATGCATTGCCTTGCCGGCTACCATCTTTTTTACCTTCTGTAAATTTAGATAAAAATTGTTGTAAGTCTTGGACTCGCATTATTTTTTTATCTGCATTTCTAATAGTTGAATCTCTTCTCGAAGTCTAGCAATTTCTGCTTGGAAGTTATCGTTTTGAGTTTTTAACTCTCGTATTGTACCTGACATTTCAATTACAATTTGTTTTGTACCTTTCAATTGATTTTCAGTTCTAAGATACAAACCTTCACGTTCTTTGTAGGCGTTTAAATCTGCTTTGTATTGTTCTGTTAATAATGTTATATCTAATGGACCTCTGTCTTCTTTGATGCCATCATTAGTATGTTTTCTTTCGTTTTCGTGACTCATATCTTCTCCATGTTCTTTCTGTTTTGTGTATGTACGCTTGTCTTTCATATATTGACTTTATAGGATAGTTACCTTAAAAAGTCAATATGGGAGTTCCTAAAAGATTAACAGAAATGCAAAAAAGATTTGCCGAATATTTAATATTTGGCGGACCTGACGGACCATTGAGTAAAGCAGAAGCAGCTAAACTTGCTGGCTATAAAGCTGAGAGAGCTATGGTAGAAGGGTCTGAATTAACTAACCCCAGACTATCACCACTTGTTGTTACATACATGGAAGAATTAAGAAACGAAAAACTTGCAAAGTTTTCTGTTACTTATGAAAGTCATATTGCAGAGTTAGCTCGAATCAAAGAGTTAGCTTTAAAGAAAAGTTCTTTCTCCGCAGCTGTAAACGCTGAAACCAATCGTGGAAAAGCTGGAGGATTATATATAGACAGAAAAATAATAAAAACAGGTAAATTAGAGGAAATGTCAGAGGAAGAATTAAAAATGAAACGAGCAAAAATATTAGAAGATTACAGCGCTTTGTTGAAGATGAAGACTGTTGAGGGTGAATCACAAGATGTTAATGAATCCGAGTTATCTTCTTCACACAAGAAGTTGGAAAAACCGAACGCTCAGAGAAGTGAATAGAACCATCAGCTTCTACATCATAACCAGCAAAGATTCTTACAGTTTCTTCATCTTTACTAAATAGCCAACCTTCACTTACAGGTGTAGCTAATTTCATATTTTTAAATTCTCTGTCTGTACCCCAGCCGCCCTCAGTGATGATGTCAACCCAGTCGATTCGCACACGTTTATATGGAAACACAACAGACTCTTTGACAGTCTTTGGTTTAGTGTAGCTGTTTATTCTTCTAGATTTTTTCTTGGATTTCATATTTGTATATGTATCTAAAAAAAATCAGTTTTTCCAGAAATTTGTATCGCGCGCGCATAGGCAAACTGAGATATTGCCATAAGTGACAAAATAATCTGTCAGGTGACACTTTTTTTAACAACATTTTGGCACATATTATTGTTGTATACCAACACTAATAGATCAAAGTGACAGAATGACATTATTTCTGTAGTAGTTTTTATTTTTTATTTTATTTTTTTTACCATACATATACAATGGCTACAAAACCTGCTTTGTTGCCACTTTTCCGTCATAATGTAGACTCATTACTGCCAATTTGTCCTCAGCTTCAGCCACTTTCATCAACAACTTGTCTACTTCTGCTGTAATATCAGGGTGTTCTGGTATTACAATCTCATGGTCGCTATAACACTGTATTTTATACAACGCATCCTGTATTTCTGCCTCGTATTTCTTTGTTAGAACCATTCTAAGTTTACTATTCATCGTTGTCCTCCTCCATAGTTTCATTACCGTGTTCGTCTTTGTATATAATCCATGACTTTTCACCGTCAAAATAATATCCTGATATCTCACGCTCCATTAAAAAAATCCTCCGGGTTCATTGGTGTTGTTCTTTCTTTCTCATCATGTATCAATTCATTATACATGTTGATTCGTTTTAGTGCCTTGTGTTTCCAGGCTCGAAAGCTTGCACCTTCTGTTTTGAATTCTTGATAATATAGGTCAGGCGTGCAAACCATGATAACTCCTTGTTTAATTTTGCTGCCGTAGACGTAGTCGTGTGCCATCGCGTACATCGCGATCTGCAAATAATAATCTTCAATCCATTCTTCCTTTTTTGGACGATTGGCTTGCTTGAAGTCAACAATAGTTTCCATGCCGTTATGTAAGCAGACAAGGTCTGTGCTGCCTGCGTACAGGCCTGGGTAATGGAGCATAACTTCCGAACCATAATATTCTTCCACAGGCGCAAGACCAATCTCAATAATTTTGTCGGCCATGGGACGCGCCTCCTGTCCGATTGGCGTAAGGTCAACACAGCCAGTTCCGAGAATATAGTGTTCCAGGAATTTGTGCATACATGTCCCCCTATTACTAGAATGGTTTTTGATTCTCTCTGCGTTTTCTTCTCCAACTTTGGCCTTCCAATCTTTTAAAAATGATTTATTTGCGGTGGCCCCTAATATAGTAGTCACGCTTGGAAGTCTAGAATTATCTATGTCATAAACCCTGGTCCCTGTTCCGGGGTCCGTGAGTTGTTTTCCTTGTATATAGTTGTATTTTTTACTTTTTTTTATCATCTCGTTCTTTCTTATTTAATTTAGATTGTTCGTAAGATTCTTTTAACTCATCTTCTTCTTTCTTACCAAAAATTTCATCCCATCTTTTAATGTACACATCGTTAGCAGGTCTAGACTTTCCATCATACGTAAATTTTTTCTTCATAGTTTTTTCTTTAACTCTTCTAAGTACTGTGCATTCTCTTGATCACGTAATAACTTTTCGTGTTCAATGTCTTGTTTACGTTTTAATATTTTAACATGTTCTCTCCAGGCCCACGCATTAAGTTGACCTGCATACTTCATTATAAAATGTAATCCATTGTATATATATTTATCAAACATTATTCTAAACTCATTGCTCTTTTATATTCGTTTAATGAAACTACTTTACCATTCATTATTTGTCCTTGATAGTGTTCTATAATCTGATTAATTTTAGGTAACTTTGTATGCGCCCAAGGCCAAATCAAACAACAAACATAATACGCATCTCTAAATGTACATCGCCATTTGTATTGCATCAAATACTTTGTACCATCTTTACGTAAACCTTTTCTAGGTTTCTTAACAACTGTACCACAACCTAATATTTCGTGGACCCAACGAATTACAGATTGATCTGTCATTGTTATTTCCATACTAATACGTTGTGAGATAGATATACGATAACCTTTACCTTTGTGTTTCTTTTTCTTTTCAGGTCGTTTAGCAAAATAGATACTACCTTCACCATCAAACAATCCTGCAATGTATGCTCTATCTGTTTCAGGAACCATTTTGTACCGCCAATCGAACCACCGTGGTCCATGGATTTACATCTAGATTCCTAGTGCAGCTTGCGAGCATTATCTGTAGGATAATCAGCATCGATATAAGACTCCACAACTTCGGACTCATCCACATATATTTCTCCTTCCGAATCACAGGTCTGACACTGCAGTACCACGTGTTCTCTTCCTTCTTCTAGCACAGCTTTAACGTATCCATTACCATTACAGTCAGGACAGATTGCTGCGTGTATATTATACTTTTTTGATTTTGCCATTTAACTTCTTCGCTTTCTCGTTTGCAATTGATTCAATGGTTTTGCTAATTGATAATTGTGCATCGGGCAATAATACCTTCGACAAACTTATCAATGTCTTGTATGTTTCATGTGTTAATGAAACGTTTCTATATTTAGTTATATCAGTCATTATGACTTCCTTTCATTTATTAATGATGATAATATAGGATATAGAAAAAATTTGTCAAGTATGAAAATATTATTAAGTTTAATTATTTGTTCACAGGTAGCTGGTACTTGTTTAGAGCCGTATCAATGGCCTGAACAATTTGATACTACATACGACTGTATGGTTTTTGGCTATCAAGAATCTTTAAATAAAATGGAACAGTTAGGTAGAACAGAAGTTAATAAATATAATATGTACATTAGGTTTACTTGTACTCCACAACAAACTATTTGAAATTAAGGCAATAATGTGGTAATGCAAGTTATCTCACCACAATTACCTATCCTTGTTTTCCCTCTTTAGGATAGGTGTATTCATATTAAACCAGCTGCTTTCCGTGCACGTACTAACAGCCGGCCAAACTCCAGGTCCCTACCCTTGCAGGTCATCGGTAACGTCCAGGGAAATGCCAGCGGCAAGATATGTACGCCCTTGAGCTTTATCAATTTTGTATACAACCGTAAAAGTCACCACTACCATCGTTCATTACATGAGCGTTGATAGGGTAGTCATGATACGTTGTCAGTTTCAATCTTATAATATCACACAGATCAAACAGATCTATCTCGTTTACCACTAATGACATATGTTCCATCATCTGCTTTGTTAACGGAACTAACTGATATATTCCATCGTTCAGTATTATGAGATCCATGTCT
>VTLG01003889.1_pt1 | contig 10414 bp, 13 predicted proteins | sample 4694571 | NCBI WGS metagenome assembly VTLG01 (sample SAMN12604809, study PRJNA352737) | marine metagenome | biome: ENVO:00000447; feature: ENVO:00000209|ENVO:00000569|ENVO:01000036; material: ENVO:00002151; isolation source: viral sequences binned using virsorter ... | reverse complement strand
ACTTCTAGGATCTGTAATTAAGTACTTACAGTATTCCCACCCATTTTCTCTGAAATCATCAGACATGTCAACGGGTTTAGGCATTTTCCTTAAATGTATCCATAATATTTATTGTAGGGAACCATCCTAATTTACGCAAGGCAGTTGTGTCAGCACATAAAGTGTCTGGTTCTCCTGGTGTAAATTTTTTAATTGGTAGATGCCCTCTACCCATTGCATTTGCCAATTCCAATACTGAAGTAGATTGACCAGTACCAATATCAATTGTACCAATGTATTGACTAGGCATTATATATGCAATAGCTCTTACTACATCCTTAACATGAATCCAATCCCTTCTATGGACAGTAATATACTCAGCAGTATCATCATGAAGCATTCTATACAACATATCAGATCTACTATCTTTCTCTGCCCATACATTAAAGAATCTCATACCCACACTATTAGGTGGAGCCATAAGTTCATTTGCTTTCTTTGTCATTGCATAAGGATTCTGCCACCATCCATGAGCACCAGCAGAACTTGCATATAATAATCTAACATTATGTTCCCTACAATAATCAAATATAGGTTTAGACTTCTCTACATTATTTTCCCAAAACTTTTCTGGATCTTTAATACTATCTCTAAGAGCAGCATAGGCTGCTAAGTGAATTATAACATCATAATGCTCGGCAAACATTCCAGATGGAGCAACCCAATCACCAATATCTTCAGGTCTATCTAATCCATCAACCAAATAACCATAACCTTGTTCATGTCTTAGATCATTAAAAACATGACTACCAATAAAACCCTTATGTCCAGTAACTAATATTTTCATGACATCTGAGAGAATCCTTTAACTTTTTCAAATTTTACCACATTTCCAAACCTATCATCCATACCTTGTTTATGAGATATGATAAACACATTAGCATCTTTAATTACAAAACGAATAATCTTAAGGAACTCTTCTGTTCCAAATCCATCAAGAGAACTATCAAATACTTCATCCATTATTAAAAGATTAGTATTCACTGAATTTTTAAACCTAGCAACTTCTCTCCATGTGAATAGAAGTGCTAAGTCAATTCTCATCTTTTCACCCTCACTAAAGGAAGCATATGAAAAATTATCATGAATAGGTGATTGAACGGTTTCGTTAAACTCCTCATCAAGAGTAAAGTTAATGTAAAAATCCATCATCTGTAGATAACGGTTTACTTGTTGATTTATCAACGGTAGGTACTTCTTGATGATTTTAGATTTAACTCCACCATCCTTAAGTAATCCATAATTAAAATTATGGTATTGAATGGTTTCTTTCTTAGAAGCTAATGCTTCATATGTTTTTGCTAAATTTTCCTTGAAAGATTCTAACTTCTCATGCTCAGTATTTCTGTCTGCAAGTTGTTCGGTAATTGTTTGAATTTCCGATTCCAAATCCTGCTGCTGTCGTTGCCAGCCAGAGATAAGAGTATTGTTTTGAGAAATGCCATGTGTTAGTTTAGTAATCTCCTTCGATAGGGCAGTAAATTGACGCTCTCTTTCTTCTTCGTTTTCAATTGCCACTTCTAGTTCTTTATAACCAGATTGCAACTCCTTTGCTTTAGTTTGAGCATCAGCGATTTTATTTATTCTAAACTCCTCCTCAATGTCTTGCCCACAAGTAGGACAAACCGTATGATCTGTGAAAAACTTATGGTCTTTTGTAATGGTAGATACCTTACTAGAGATTTTTCCTTTAAGGTTTCCTAACTCACGAAGTTTTTTTGTTGCACCTGTTACCTTTTCTTGTTCTTCAGTGAGTCCAAATACCCGATCCTCTTTATCTTCATTCTGTAACATTGCTACACAAATTTCATCACCAAGTTCTCTACTCTTTTTTTTCTTTTCTTCTATTCTTTCCTTACCTCTGCTCTCCAATTCATCAATAAAATTCTCTTGCATACCTACTTTATCATTAAGAGATTCTTTTTTAAGATCTAATGTCCTTATTTCATCTCTAACAAGTTTTATCTCATCCTTAATTATATTATTCATTGAAGAAAATATTTTAATATCCAATAGATCTTCAATAACTTCTCTACGATTGGTGGCCGTCAATTGCATAAAAGGAACAAAATTAGTAGATCCAAGAATAACAATCTGAGTAAAAGACTTATAGTTCATCTTAAGAACATTTTGCTCTAACCACTTCTGCTGATCATTGGCATTAGCAAATTGATCTAGGCAATTATCATCTCTATAAATTTTGAATATATTTGGTTTTATACCCCTTAAAACTTTCCATTCAACATCATTTATTGATAACTCTACTTCTACCACACAATCTTTTTCATTTACAGAATTTAAAAGTTGAGACTTATTAATTTTTCTAAAAGGCTTACCAAATAAACTAAATGTAAGAGCATCTAGTACTGTACTTTTTCCAGCACCATTCTGACCCACAATTAAAGTAGTAGAATTTTTATTAAGTTCAATTTCACTAAAGTGGTTTCCTGTTGAAAGAAAATTTTTCCACTTTATTTTTTTAAATAAAATCATTTGTTACAGTCACATCAGGAGGTACAATAATGTCATTAGGAGTAATTATAGTATAATGATATCCATTTTGCTCACATGTTTTGAGAAGTACTTCCTCCTCAATTTCAAGCAACGTCATATCAGGATAACCCTCATCCTCCAACATCATAGCATATCTCGTAGCATCGTCTTCTTCTTCAAAAATATAGAGAACCTTTTCCCCAATTTCATTAGCAACCGAGTAAGCACCCTCTCTTTCCTTCCCCTCTATAGTAAGTATAAACATTATACCACCTCACATGCCTTTTGGTAAGTATCTCTAATCATCTTTTGTATTATAGATTTATCAAGTTCAATTTCAGACTCTTGAACATACCTATTGAGTATAGAAAGTGTATCTTCTGATTCAAATGCCTCAAAATCTTCTACATCATTCATTCCAAAATTTTCTACTATTTTTAATTCAGCAACATTAACTGAATACAACTTATCAATAAATTTTTCAAACTTTATTCTATCACTCTTATTTCTAACTACTACCTTAACTATTTTATTTTCTAATTCCCGTGCATCAAACAACTGATAATCTTGATCATTATAATAAATTATTTTATGAAGTCTATATGGATTATTAACTGGAGTATGTTCTAATGTTTCTGTATCAAATATATGAAATCCTCTATTCTCATCATCTACATCATTCCAGAACATCTCATAAGGATTTCCAAGATAGTAAATATCGTCTTGATTAGATCTGCAATGATAATGACCAGAGTATGTTTTTTTAAACTTCTTAAATATATCCCACTCCATACCATGCTCCATCATATGTCCTGGTGTGGCTCTAAATCCATTTAATTCAAGATGCCCCATACAAACAGGAGATTGTGACTTATTAATCATCGCCACACTCTTCTCTCTATTCTCACTATTAATCCAAGGTACAAGGAGAATACTTAAACCACCTACTTCTATAGGAGTAGTTTCTGAATAAACAGGGATATTATCATACTCTCTAAGTAGTAAATCTATAGCATTTACTTCATTCGTATTCTTATAATATGCTGTATGATTACCAACAATAGTATGGACAGTAATGCCCATATCTCTTAAACGATCAAAATAATTATCTTTAGCCCATGTTAATGCAGCAAAATCAATACCCTTTCTACTATCAAAGGTATCACCCATGTCAATAACCGTGGTAATACCTTCTTTCTCAAGAGTAGGAAAGAATACATTTTGATAAAACTTTAGGAAATAATCATGAAAAAGTTTCGAGTTTTTTCTTGCCCCAAAGTGCTGGTCTGTAATTATAGCAACTTTCATTAGTTACGTAACTTAGCATGTACAGCATCTTTAATTGAATTATAATCCGAATACTTATCACCATCAATTTTATTACTATCATCAAATACTTCACTATAACCAGACTTTTCAATAATCTTATTCTTTATTTCTAATTGTCTTTTTTCTCTTTGTATTCTGCGGAGAAATGCGTAATGTATAATTTGCGTAAAGTAAGCAAAAGGATTTTTGGATTTCTCAGGATTAAAATTATGTATGTATTGAACGCAATTTTCGATTCCATCAGAGATCATGTCCTCCTTGAACATATAATTAACAAAGTTTGGTTTAAATGATAAATGATTAGCAATCTTTAAAAAACACTCACCTATGTACCTTGGTATAACTGGTTTAGGTTGATCTCTAATTTTAGCAATCTCAATATCTTCTTGATATCTAATTAACGCAGCAAGAAACTCTTTATTGTTTACATAGTGCTCAGACCTTTTTCTTTTAGCCATAGTGCCTGTCTTTATTACCATAAGTCTTTATCACTATTATGTATTAATTATAGCATCCAACACAATAGTTGACAAGGTATAAAGATAACAGTAGAATAACTCTGTTAGGGTTGAAGAGAAAGACTTAGCTTTTATTATTTGTACCTTTAGTATCTTCTTTATTATAAATTTTTTCTAATACTTTTTTAGCTTCATTTACGTTACTTAAATATCCCATTTTACGATTCATTTTTGATTTTGAAAATCCATTAGATTCTTTGGAAAAATTTTGATGCATCATTATCATTTCAGGATCCATTGATTCTGATAGAGTTATAATATTATCCATATTAATTACAAACATATCTTCTCTTGTTGTCTTTAACCAAGGTTCTAGACGATATCCTACAATACTTTCCTTTGCTTTTATTGCTGTTATAATTACTGGATGATGAACAACCAACATAGTCCTGTTTTCTTCTTCAGAAGCTACAACCAAGGCGAAAACTTCTTCACCTGATTTAAGTTTTAGTGTTGCATAAAAATCGTCTTCCATATTATCCTTTTAAATTAATTGAGATTATTTCATAGTTAAAATTCTCTTCGTTGTAAATTTTAATTCTTTCTATAAAATGGTTTAGAGTGTAATTTCTTTTTGTTTTAAGTGAACAATCATCTGATATATCATATAGAATTGCTTTTACTTTGTTAGCTCCCTTTCTGAGAACCCTTCCAATGGATTGGAGATTTCTAACTCTGGACTTTGAGGGACTGGCGAAGATGACGTTGTGCAGCCGCTTAATGTTAATCCCAGTACTAAAAGTACCATAACTCGCAATGATGATCGCATGTTCCTCCTGTTCAGTAATTTCTCTAACCATTTCTCTCTCATTGGCATTTACGCCACCATGAATAAAGAATACTTTACGACTAGATTTCTTATTTCTATTTATTAAATCATAAAGCACTTGACCGTGGGTTTCTACCCTACTATACAAAACTAAAGTATTACCTTTTAAATCAAGAGTTAGATTTTTAATAAAATTATTTCTTTGTTCATGTGATATTAAATATTCTATTTCATCATTATATGTTTCAAATTTTCTAGGAGTATGTTTTAATACAATACATTGGATATCTAACTGAGAAAGATGTCCTTGTTTCATCAATTCATCAGTTTTAGTTACCTTATATGCTGGCCCAAACAATCCTTCCAGTACCCACTTATGAGTTTGTGTTCCATCTAATGTACCAGTAAATCCAAACCTATACTTAGCATGGTGAAGTTTTGTCATTATAGATATTAAGGACTTACTTTTAAATAAGTGAGCCTCATCACCGATAACCACGTTATAATCTTCAAAAAAGGATCTCTCTAATTTATAGACAGATTGCCATGTAGTTATAGTAACTGGGAACTCGTTGGTCTTTTCTTTTCCTGCATATATCTTGTGGCAAAATGAGTCAGCGTCCCATCCGTAATCTTCAAAGTCCTTATACATCTGCTCTACTAGGGATGTCGTTGGAACAACTAAGAGTATTTTTTGGTCTTTATGAACGTAATATCTTACGAGAGAATAAATCATCAACGATTTGCCAGAAGCAGTTGGTGATATCAGTAGTTTTCTATTATGTTTTAGTGCATCGTATACTCCCTCAACTTGGTATTTTCTTGGGTTATGGGAGCAAATAGATTGCATATAATCTCTTACACCTTCATATGAAATACCATCATTTAATTCAAATGGTGCTCCATAATACTGGTTATCTTCAAACTTATATGTATAATCGTGCCTATCACAGAAAGCAATAATCTTATCTAAAAGTCCAACATATATTTTCTTTGACCTTATATCATATAAATGGATCTCACCATTCCAATTCCTTTTACGATACTGAGGCATAAACTTTGCACCCTCTACCTCAAAGGTAAAGTGATCCCTTAGCTCATACTCAATATGAGGTTCTGTATCAATTTTTAAAAATACTTCGTTAGCCTTAGATATAACAAGATTAACAGATGTGTCAATCACTTGATCCATGCATCTGTTAATATTTATTACAGCTTGTCAAGCTACCCACTCTATATGATATAATTAAAGAAACAAATCGCTAAAACATCATGTTAAATGAAATGTTTGCCGATGGTTCACTACAGAATTACATTGAGCAAAATCTAAAAGATCCTTGGAAGGGAACCCCTTTTGAAGGATATGTTTATATGTCACCAAAACAAAAAGGTGAATTTGGAGAAAGACTTACTTCTAAACTTCTTTCAAATTTAAATCATGAAGTGAAGAAAGCAAAAACATCAACTGCTGGTCATGATAGAGTTGTTGATGATATATTGACTGAAATTAAATTTTCACTTGCAATTAGAAACAGAAGTAAGGGTGGTGTAATTAATGATAAATTTATTATCAATCATGTTTCTTCTGGTAAGGATTGGGAGAGACTGATATTTGTAGGAGTTAATAAAGATGAAAAAGATCTAAGAGTAGTATGGTTTTCTAAAGAAGACTTTAATAAAAATATTTCTTCCGACAATTCCCTTTTTAATGTGCAGCAAGGTGGAAAAGGTGTTGGTAATGATGATTATATTTGCACAAAGGTAGAAACTCTGCTAAAATGTGATTGGGTTAAACCTATAGATTTATGGTAAATTTACATCTGGGAGATTGCTTAGATATTCTCCCTACATTACCTGACAATAGTGTTGATATGGTAATGGTAGATTTACCTTATGGCACTACGGCTTGCAAGTGGGATAGCATTATTCCACTTGATTTTTTATGGGAACAATATAACAGAATATGTAAAGAAAATGCAGCAATGGTTTTTACTGCTGCTCAACCATTTACTACAGTATTAGCTTCATCTAATATTGCAAATTTTAAATATGAATGGATATGGGAAAAACCACAAGGAACTAATCCCATGAATTCAAAAATCATGCCTTTAAAATCGCATGAAAATATTTTAGTATTTTATAGAAAGAAACCTACCTATAATCCTCAGATGTGGTACTCTACACCCTACAGTGGATTTAGTTCTAATACATCAACAATAGGTGAAGTTTATGGTAAACAACAATCTAAGCATAGAGATAATCCTGAAGGATCAAGATTTCCTAAAACAGTCTTAAAATATAAGCAAGAAAAGGGATTGCATCCTACACAAAAGCCAGTAGGATTAATGGAATATTTAATTAAAACATATACTAATGAAAGTGAAACAGTTCTTGATAATACTATGGGATCAGGAACAACTGGTCTTGCATGTATGAATACAAATAGAAATTTTATTGGAATAGAAAGTGATGAAAAATATTATAAAATTGCAGAAGAAAGAATTAATATAGGTAAACTTCCATTATAATTTCAATCTTAGGTTGATTTCGTTGGTTCAAAAGCAATTCCTTGTTGAGGAAATTCTTGTTTCTCATATTGAAACATAAAATTTAAATTGCCAGATATTGATATTCTTTTTTCATCACACTCATAAAAAGGGTGTACACCATGACGTAATTTTGATGGAAAAAATAACATAGTTCCTTCATACTCTGGTTTCATTTGATAAAATGAATTTGATATTTTTCCAATCATATTCATATATTCAAAATAAAAAGTTCCTGGTGTTTTCATGCTTGCACCATCTAAAAATTTTAATTTTTTTTGTTCTTCACAATCATATGGAATCTTCATCCATATAACAAATGAAAATGCTCCACCATGATCATGTACTGGATTGAATTCATGTTTGTATTGGTAATTAGCCCAAAAACTTTGTAAAAATAATGTTGTTCCTATTGCCTGTAATGGTTTTCCATTTTTATCACATCCGTGCGATGGTTCTAACGCCTCTCTTGTAGAATCAGGTAAAAAACTATAATAGTATTCTGCTAGTGGTGTTAGTACCTCAGTCATAAAATAATTATTTTTATCATTAAGAGCAAAACTAGTACTTATATTTCCTGCTAAAGAATGTTTTACGCAGTGTGCTTCCTTCTCCCCCTCTTCAATACTCTTCCAAAGATATTTCATAATATCATCAGACAATTTTAATTCCAACCAAGGTGTCATCATCGTTCGAGGATACTCAGTTGAAACTTTATTTAAATCAATCATTAACCTAACCCCGAATTAAATCTCATAAACTCAATTGCATTCTTAATTTGATACGTTCTGTTCTGTATTACCTTAAGAATACTTTCTAAGTATACTAACATTGTATCATAATAATCTATCTTTAGGGAAGTATTAGACAGTTTCTCATCAGCATCAAGATACTTAGTCATTGTATCTTTATCTCTTATCTTTTTTGGGAATGGATTTTCTACATACACCTCTGGTGCTGCCTTTCCACTAAAATATTCATACCGTTCATGACGGATATTCTTTCTTTGTTGCTCTGCTTTCTTCCTTAATAAGAAGATAGTATTATAAAGTTCAAAGTATTTTGCATGAAGAGAGGGGACGTTCAATGATTCTTCGTGTAGATTATCTCTATCTATTTTTGCATCTCTTTCCCACATCTCTTGAAGTTTATCAAGATCAATGCTCATAAAGGATTATTTTGTATATCAGTTAGGTTGTATATAGTATACTTGAAAGATACGTCTGCTGTAAAGTACTCTATGTCCGTATCAGTTGCATCAAAATCTATTGTTGATAATGTATATGGCCATAAGTTTTTAAAATTAACTTGATATCTTGGTACATTATTGTTACTAAGAATTTGCAATACACCATCAGAAAAAATATCTGAAAACTTACCTTGTGGACCAAGAATTGCTTCTTTTTCCAAATCCCTAAATTCACTAAGACTATCTGGAAATCCTAAACCTCTCATCCATTTCTGTATTTCCATATAATTAACCAAATCTTCATCAACTAAAAATGTAATAGTTAAGTCACCAAATTGAATCTTATCACCAGGACGATCAATATCCTTTAGATAACTTGGTTGTTGAGCAATACCCAAATCTAAACTTGGAATATTTGCTTTATTGCAAAAGAATGTTGCAGCAGGACATCTCTTAATAGAAAATCTAAACCCAGTAGGGGATAAAAAATTTCTATTTGTTATAGGAGTTCCTTTTCTTTCTTTAGGTGATTTTCTTTTAGCAAGTGCCATTAGTTATCTCTAGATATTTGTTCTTCAAGTTTTGCCTTTGCTGCTTTTATTCCTGCAAGTCTCACTTCTAAAGCATCCTCAAACCGTTGCAGTAATTTCAACTTTAATTCTTTACGACTCATGATACATTTTTAGACTACTTATATTTAGACAAAAAAAGAGACCCCCGAAGGAGTCTCTTGAGAAATATAAGCATCTCGCTTACATGAGGTTCTTAACAGAAACACGTCTGTAGTAACGGTTAGAGTTAACGTCAAGATCGCCATTACCTTTTGTAAGACCTTCAGCGAATGGGTTTGCAACCATACCGTATCTTGTCTTAAAGCCGATCTTAGGCTGGAATGAATTCTCTCCAACTGCACGAACCATCTGTAGTGGAACGTATGGGCAATAGAATAATCCAGCGTCATAAGGAGAAGTACCCTTATAACCAACAACATAGTACTGGTTACCAGGTGTGCCGTTGCCAGCAGTTAGGTTAGCAGCATATGGGTCAATGTAGACCTTGTACTTACCTTGTAGAGTACCAGCAAATGTGTTACCAGTATCATCAACATTAAGGTTAGCATTAAGTGCAGGAGTGTAGTCAAGTACACCAGCCATTGTAAGTGCAGAAGCAACGTCAGCAGAACAAAGGATGATGTTACCCTTTCCACGACGAGTTCTTTGTGCGATTGCGTTAGCATCACGCTCAATTTGGAATAGAAGTCCTTTGAACTTCTCAACTGACCAACGACCATTACTGTCGATGTCTAAGTCGAATGTTCCAGCGTTAGCAACGTTCTGTACAGCACCCTGTTCAGCAGTCTTGTAGATAGTTCTAATAACTTCTCTGTTGATTTCCGCAAGGATCTCAGTAGAAAGGATATTAGCAAGTTCTGCTTCAGCATTTAAGCCGTGGATTGCCTTAAGGTCTTGAGCTAGCTCTAGTGAGTACTCAGCCTTTAACGCACGAGATTTCGCAGTAACTGTTACTTTCT
>VTLG01008611.1_pt1 | contig 10416 bp, 16 predicted proteins | sample 4694571 | NCBI WGS metagenome assembly VTLG01 (sample SAMN12604809, study PRJNA352737) | marine metagenome | biome: ENVO:00000447; feature: ENVO:00000209|ENVO:00000569|ENVO:01000036; material: ENVO:00002151; isolation source: viral sequences binned using virsorter ... | reverse complement strand
TGTCAGGATGATTAAGGTCGAGATGAAGTACCACAGCACCGTTCTTGTAGACACCTCCTCTTCTGAGTGTTTCATTTAATGTTGAGTAGATTTTTCCGAAGGATACTGGGCCAGAAGCTGTAAGACCCTTTCCGTTTTCTGCTCCTTTGGGACGGAGCTTAGATAGATGGACCGCAACGCCTGCGCCAAATCTGAGTCCATGCGATACATATCTCCATGATTTCTCGATACCATTTTCTCCCTCCATAGAATCCTCTACGACGAAAACAGTACATGAAACAGGGAGCCTTGATTCAGGATTATCCAACCATGATTGGACCCGCCCTGTGCGAGATATTAAACTTGCAGTCATTAGAATAAATCAGATAGATCAGGTGGTTTATAGTTGGGTCCTTTTAAGACCTTTCCATCTTCTCGATATATTGGTTTACCGTCCTCATCGAGTTTGGACAAATTAGATTCATGGACACGGTTCATAGCTTCATCTAAGAACCATCCCATATTTTCAGCATACTGATAGCATACATATACTAAATCAGCAAGCTCTTTTAATGCATGTTCTTGATGGTTTCTACCATGCATGAATAGCATCCCTTCAGCTTGGAGGAATTCTTTAAACTCTTCAACAATTAATTTATGTTGAACAGCTCTAGTGGATCTATCAGCACTATTCTTTAATTCATACTTAGATCGGAATTCCTTGGCTTGAGTGGACAAGAAAGATTTCTTCATGTGGCCAATGTTTAACTAAATTTGTGATTGAATTACTTAGTACAAAATTCTGTTTTTGAAGGGCTAAAAATACAGTGATAATCTCATCTTTATTATCATGATACCCTTCTTTCAGTTTATCTTCAATTATCCTCATCTTTAGATCCTGCTCCAACGTTAACTCTGTAATCGGAGCTGGGAGACCATAAGATGGGTCTGTTCTTTGTGAAGTCATAATCATTTACTGTTAATATACGAGCAAGTCTAGCATTCAATAAAGCATCTTTTTCTGTAAGATCTTTATCTTTAAAAGCTTTTACAACCGTTTTCCAGCTGTAACCTTCTTTATTAAAGAGAGTCTCGGCTCGTTTAACTCCGATTCCAGGGACTCCGCCATATCCGTCAGTTTGATCTCCAGCAAGGCATTGAATAAGGTGCCAAGCTTCTCCGCTTTCTTTAGTGACTGTGAATTTCTCATCCAGGTTGTATAATTCCCCAGGTATCTGTTTCATATCCTTATCAGGGGATACAACAATATTACCTGGGTTTTGCGTGGCGTATATTCCCATCGCATCATCAGCCTCTAATTCAGGCATGATGATTACTTCAAACTCAGTCTTGAGTTGGTTAATTATACGCTTGTAACCACAAGGTTTCTTACGGTTACGGTGACCTTTATATTCAGGTAAAATTTTCTTTCTAAAATTCACACTGTCTGAAAAGAACAGTATTAAAGAAGAGAATGACCCAAAGTAGTCTTGAAGTTTGGTAAGTTCTCGCTTGGTAGCGTTGTATGCATCACTAAAGTTACTAGTGACAAGGATAACATCGTCACCAAAGTCAACTTCAGTCTCCGCTGCAGCGCAGGACTTGTATACGATGAAGTCTGCATCGATTAATAATTTCATAGTTAGTGTACGTCAGCCCAGGTGGTACCGCTTTTAGATTCAGCAGCGACTGGACATCTCATTTTATAATACTCACCAGCTTGTGCAGCAGTGAGTTCTAGTAGAAATTTCAAGTCATCTACTTCGTGACTTTCCGCTTCAAATTGTAATTCATCATGAACGAATGCCAATTGTCTAGCAGTTTTAGGAAGATGTTCATTGGCTAATACCATCCATCTCTTTGCGAGGATCGCCGATGACCCTTGGAGTAAGTAGTTGAGAGACTTATGCCTCGAGTCACAGAGGATACGCCTGTGGTCCAATCCCAAGACATAACCTCTCTCACTAGCTTTGTGTACTGCCGCCAACAGCTCTTTAAGACCTGGGATGGCATCAACATAAGCTTTCCTAATCTCCCTTCCTTTCTTCGCCGCTGCCTCATCTGATAGTTGCTTGTCATAAGATACACCTATTTTTCTATCGCCGGCTCCGTAGAGGAAGGCATAGGTGACGGTTTTGACTTGGCTTCTGGTGATTCCGATACGCTCGGCATTTGTGGCGTGGATATCTCCGGTGAGGAGAATTTCGGTGTAGCGTCCTTTATCATATCTGGCGAGATAGTGGGCAAGCATCCTGAGCTCAATACCGCTAAGGTCGGCACCAACCATAACATGGTTCGGTGACGCTGTAAATAGTTTTCTAAATCTTTCATCTGAGGGCACTTGTGCGAGGTTGGGTTTACGATGGGCGCACCTAAATGTAGAGGTGGCTACGGAACAGTGGTGATGTATTCTACTAGACGTCGTAACAAGCTTCTGCCATGCGTTCACGCCTTCTGATATCATCCCTAACTGCTTCGTCAGATCCAGTAGTTTCAGAAATTGAAGAGCAATATCCGTCCCAATATCTTTCAGTACTGTCTCGTTGATAACTGGCTTGCCTGTCGAGGTCATTAATGACGGCGTCCAGCCATAGTGTGTTTGTAGTATCCATGCTATATGGTCACGGGATGTAGGATTTAAGTCTTTGAGCTTTGTGAATCTAGCTCCTTCAACATATCCTGTTCGCTTATTAGTTCGTTTAGGAGAAAATTCCGATCCTCTAACGAAAGCGTGGCGTTGCTGTAGTAATTGAGTAGTACTTTCATACTCTCGTCTGAGAGTCGATTCAAGTTCCCGTGCAGCTTGCTCATCAAAATACCATCCATGTTCTTCTTGTTGGGTGAGGATTTGTTGTACCTGATGCTCTAACGTAAGCCACTCAGGTATGGGTGGAAGTGGTCGCATAATTTCTTTGTGACAACAACATCTTGCTCACAATAGTCTTGCATTTCTTGTGACCATTCAGACCAATCTGTAGTCTTTCCATAGTCACCCTTATGTTCACCTAATCGGTACCCATAAGCTTCAAGGCTATGTGAACCATATAATTTAGTAGGCATATCTTTCCATTCTTGTTTCTTATCTATATCATATAAGTTAGGATGATATAAGCGAGATAGCAAAAGAGTATCAACAATAACAGGAGGATACTCAAAGAAAGGATAGAGCCTTTTAATGAGAGGTAAATCAAACCCAACAATGTTATGGCCGATAACCATATTAGCCAGCGAAATCCAAGAAATAGCGGTTGTGATAGAGTATCCAGCACCGCCCGCCATGGGTAGGTCTTTAGGGTTTTTAGCATACGGCTCATCGTTGAACGATTCCGTCCTATCCTCTTCGACCCAGTATAGCGATACACAGTGTATTCTGGTGGCATGTCTTAATAATCCGTTAGTTTCCGTGTCAATTACGAGAGTTCCTATCCCAGACGTAGGTTTTGTCCACGAATTTTGCTCTTTCAATTGCTTCTCTGCTAGGTGGGTTAGGTTTCTTTAATTTATTCTTACCATATATTTCATTCTGTTCGTACCATGGGTGGGTATAATGTTTAAAAATCTGTGGTCGGGTTGAATTCGGGTTCAGTTTCATGTTCATTAAATCGGCACGTGTTTAAATCATAAGCTAGTTCACATGCGACGCCAACTTCGCCTGAATAGCGATTCTTAAGGATTCGCACAGTCGTAAGCTTTCTAGCAGCGTCGGCCTGTTGATCGACTTCGAGGGCAACCACCGAATCGCTGATTTGAGCAATACTATGAGATCCTCTGAGGCTTGCGAGGGAAACTCTACCTCCCTCTTCATGAGAGTTCTTGTCATTACTAGCTCTACGTAAGTGTGATACCAAGAACAAAGCTATACCAGTACGTTCTACTAGTGATCTAAGCTTAGTCATGGTAGTATCTATCATTCTACGCTCATCACCTTCAAGTCCACTTAATAGTATACTTAGGTGATCGAGGAATATAACACGACACTCCAATCCGGTCGCCATGTATTCAATTCTATTATATATAAGATCCGGTTCGAAAGAACCAAAGCCATCAAAAAGATAGAGATTCCAATTGGCCAGCGTGGATCTGAAAGTGGATTCGAGTTCGTCTTCATTTTGTTCTCCCAGGTGTAGGTTCTTACCAACAGCTGTGGACATCAATCCAAGTGCTGTTCTCCTATTACTTGCTTCAAGCTCCAAGATCCCAACTGATTCCCCTTGAGTGAGGAGGTGAGTTGCAATGTGACGGATGATGCTGGTTTTTCCTGCACCAGAGCCAGCAGTAAATGTTGTAAGTTCCCCATACCTGATCCCGTGTAGTTTCGTGTTGAGTCCTTTAAATGGGTACTCATGATCATAAGGCTTCTGCGGTGTTTTTACAAGTTCAAGAAGTGTCTTTCCATCAATAATACCATCCGGTCTATAAGGTTTGGCATCCCATATCGCCTTTCTAATGGCTTCAGTATCGCCAGCTTGTAAAGCCTCCGAGGCATCCTTATATCCGTCGAGATAAGCGATCTTCGTCTTGCCAGGTGGTAGGACGCTAGCCGCTTCCTGCGCCGCCTTACGGCCAGGTTCGTCGCCATCGAAGAATAATACGATCTCCTCATAACCTTGGAACAGCGGTACTTGTTTACGAATGTCTTTCTTCGCAGACGCAGCTCCGTGTGGTAAAGAGACCATCGGCCATGATGGCATTGCTTCGTAGCAACTTGCAGCATCTAACTCACCTTCAGTAACAACAATACGTTTACCAGAAGTAGGAAAGAGATGCTGACCAAATAAGGTATCAGTGGAAATTCCTTCATAGGTGAAAATTTTTCGTTTATTTTTTATCTTGACTCCCTGTAGAACCCCATCCTTAGTAAAGTAAGGGAAACGCAAGGTTTCTTCATGTCTAAATATTTTGAACTTTTCACAAGTTCCAATAGATAGTTTTCTTTTATTAAGTGTTTGGGCGTATCCGAGGAGTTGGGCATCGGTGGACATTGTTTGACTGTGAATAACAGTACCCTCTGCGGGTGTATAAGTTTGACACACGAAACAGAACTTGTGGCCATCAGAGTAAACAGAGTTAGCATCTGAAGAGCCACAATTTTCACATGGTTCGTGAGCCACAAATTCTGAATCGGTCATATTAACCAATCGAGTGGAATGTCATGGAAATGTGTCCATGGTATATTATGACGCTCACACCATTGAGCATAAGTCGTCTTTGATTTCTTACTTATAGTATTGTAAGGTGATTGAAATACCATCCTTATATCTATATCGGGATTGTCCTTCTTAACTGCAAGGATCTTGCGTCTGTCGGCTGCATCCCAGTATCCTTTTGCTTCGAGGTATACATAGTTTGCGAGACAGAAATCAGGACTATAATTATGCTGGATGGTATAAGGAATCTTAGTGGATTCATATTCATATGAGACTCCAAGCCCTTCAAGTAAATCAGCGATCCTTTCTTCGAGCTTGGATCTGAATTTAATAGGTTTCTCATGCCTAGACCTAAGTTTAGCATAAGCTTGTTTAGCCCAGGCGAGAGATTCATCTTTAGAAGTCTTCTTCTTCGACATTGGTGGTTTCCTGAGTAGCAGCTGTGTACCCATCTGTTTTACCAAATAGATCTGCTACCTCTGTTTCATTTAAGTCGCCTGAATCAGTACCAGCTGCCTCTTTATTTAATTCGACAACTTGTACACCAACCAACTTAAGAGAACTGCCATAGGTAACCCCATCCCGTAGAATGTAAGGTTTTTGATAGAAACCCAGTTTAACAGTAGATCCGCCATATAAAGGTGTCTTGGTATCTGTAACAGGTGTGCCTTCAGTATCAACTACTGGTGGCCTCTTGTCCTCACTCCATGAGAACTTTAATTTATATTTCCCTTCGGCCACTTCTTCCCATGGTGTGGGTTTTAGTGTGGCTCTTTTAGGATTTTTGAGCTTAGACTCTGCCCATTTAAGAACATCAGTCCTCTCGGTTTCTAGCGTGTCAACAACCGAAGCGTCAACAACAGCCGATAGAGAATATCCAAACTTACCAGGTTCTAGTATAGCTTGAAAGCCCTCTAGTTTTACATTATCAGTGACATGTACATTTCTATTAGACATCACAATTAACCCCGTCTAATTTGTCGAGATCTTTACCATGCTTTTCAGATGGTGTTAATGCCTTAACTTCAGTACTTAACTTATCATAGTAGTCCTGAAGGTTTTCTAATTGTACTTTAACTTGTAGCAGTTGCCTTTCCTTAGCTTTAAGTTCGGCAGCTTTCAGTCGCTCTTCTGACACCACTACTATTGTAGGAGGTGCGAAGAATCCGTCAAAAAATGATGAATACATTAGCAAAAAAAGTATGTTGAGTCAATCACGGTTTCCGGTTTAAGGTCACCTATGATCGGAGGTTCAGTCTTTGCTCCTATTTGTTGGGCAAAGTCTGTGAGATAGTCATGCTCTGCAAAGAGATGCATGTACGTCTCTCTTATTATAGTCGATAATTCATCCATGTCAACAGCTCGTGTGAGAACGCTGTCATGGATTAAAGCTATAGGATGTTCGAAACGAATAGCAGATAGATGTAACAGGCTAGCATCAAGACTATGGATTAGATTAGGAGCAGTTGCAGCCTTATGTCTGGCTAAATCTACTTCATCCTTATCCTCAGTAGCAACACTTAACTGACATCGACCTAATAATTGTAGCTCGAATCTCTGTACATGCCTCTTCATTATACGTTGCTTAACTACAAAACCTGATGGTGTTATCCATTCTAGTTCAGTCTTGCCTTGTTTAATGATATCAGACACTGAATCTTCTATCCATTTCATTACTGACATGGGGCCAGGGACTACATTATGCATGGCGTCCCTGACCGCATTAACGGTAACGGTTAGGTCGTCCTTGTCGATTTCGACCCCCTTTTCTTTTAAAGCGTCACGAATGTACGATCTATTAGAGAAAGGTTTAGCGTTGTAAGGAATTGTCATGACCGTTCTTTTAACGATCTTCCTGTCCATTACTTTCTGTATGTGTACAGGACAATGTGGTTTTGCCGATTCACTTACAACCTTATATGCGTCTTGTGGTCTATCAGCAGGCAACACATTGACGAGTTGTGCTGTCCTTTTATCTCTCGCTAATCCTGCGAGGATCTGTAGACCACTACATGTAGCGTCGGTGGCCACACATAATCTAGTAGTCTGTCGGCGTTGTGTTATTACACAAGCATAATACTCTTCACAACTAGATAAGAATTGCCACGGTTCTTCCGCTGCTTCCCAGTCACCAAGATTATCAATCGGATCTATGGCTACTCTGGTGATCAACGGAATGTTATCATTCGTCCAGGCCAATCTCTCGGCCATTGTAGCTTTATCTAATCCGTAAGTAGTAGCACATTGAAAGGCTAACCACTTAGTCCCAGAATTTGTAAGATATGACTCATCAGCGAAGACCAAAAGTGACTTGCCAAAGTCGGTATCTTGAGGAGTAAGAAACGAGGGTATAGGATAAGACCTACCTCTATAATCAAAAGACCAAGGTATATAAAACCTCTCACGATTCTTAAACCGTTGAACGGCCTCCATTGTCATTCTAGTTCTACAAGAACGCTTAAATTCTTGCGCTCTTTTGTTCATTACTTCTGCCGCTGCACGTCTATAAGACTTACGTGCTTCCTTATTATCTGCTATATCAACAGGTTTAGGAGGTAGATCATAATGAATAATAGGAAGAAACTTACCAACACTTATGCCAGCCTGTTGCAAGTCTTCAGCAACTCTGACTGTGAAAGGATTCAATCGATATCCGACCTTCTGTATTTTATTCAGAAAGGTTAAAGGTGTTTCTCCCTGTATAAGTGAGTGGTCACCATGCCTAATTAAATCATGACCTTTCATGACTTCATTAAGTATATATCCACCAGGACTTTCATTAGTCCAATCCCTTGGTACGACTAGCATTGGCCAAGCTAACGGGCTGAATAATTCAGCATTAGCCATAACCTCATCCTTGATATCTAAAAATTCAGGAGTAGGTACTATATAATGAGTAGTTTTTCTACCTAATCTCATTGGTTGTTTATAGAACCAGCCACTTGATTGCATTATACAATCTAATAACCAGCCTCCTAACTTAAGTCTTATCGCTGGACTCCAAGGTATCCAAGGTTTAATATCATAACGATTCATTAATGTACGAATCACTACTAATTTCTGATGGGTACCACATGATTTATGCCAGTAATTCTTCTTTAATGTATGTAATAAGGCAGGTGCTGTTTCTTCGTAATGTCTCATGTGACATTCATCTTCAATAGCTTGGCCAATAGATGTACATACATTAGTTGCAACATTACTACCATCTTTGAAGCTAAATACCTTATCAAAGGTTAGCTTACATGCAATAGCAGCAGCGGCAATAGGTTCTAAGCTAGCTAAATACTGTTGAATATCCCGAAAGGCCACTCCATTATGTCCTTTGTGTATCCGAAGTACAGTTTGCTCGATTCGATCAACAAGTAGAGGGAGTAAAGTGTCAATAGAGCTGATACCATATATAGTAGCTGACGCATAACTTTGATCCTCTAATTTCATAGATTGGTCTCTTAATCGTTTAAGACCTTGACGTATTTGATCACGTTCAAGTTCAACTTGTTCGTCAATCGTAGCGAGTGTTGGCATAGTCTCTTAATTCATCGTTTATCTGTTCGATTAATAGAGATTCTATTTCTTTTCTATCATAAGCAGGATGATGCTTCTGTATAGAAGCTAGTGCCTGCATCTCATATTCATGTATATCTTTAAGTGAGCGGGTCATCATAATCTTCTATATGTTCTGGGTATAGGTAATGTAACTCATCTTCAGTGCAGATTACAAGTTCACTAACGCCTTCATCCATGATTTGGCGACACTTATTACGTGCTCTACCAGCAGTTTGATAGACATATTCAGTGACTTCACCTGTATCTATACGAGTTTCACGTATTATGCAGTTGATAGATGATGGTATTTCATATCCTGCTATCTTCCAGTCCATGAATTCATCGAATGGAATAGGCATGAACCATTGATACGGTGCAGACTTCACTGCTGCATAATTATTAGGGAAGTATTTCTTCTTCCTTGGTTTAGGTTTCTTAGACATCGGGAATAAGCTCCACGTCTACAAGATAGTCATCCATCAGACATGCCTCTTCATAGGCATCGTAGGCAATGTCATATTCAGTGCCTTCATGCTCCATGATGAAGTCTCTGCCTGATGAAGTTGTAACATGATACTTAGGCATGGCGGTTTGACTGTGAATAAAGTTTACGTTTGAGAGATTTCAACCTCTTTCTTGCTTGACGCAATGCTTGAGGTTTCTTTCTTCCTTTGTCTTTTCGCTGGACGTCCCCTTTTGCGAACTTCAGCTGGATTGATGAGTTCATCTTTCAGTTTCTTGTAATCTTCTGTGTGTGTATTATTAGGATAATGGTGAAGATAAGCAAGAACTGCATTAAGTATCAACCAATCCTTACTCTTCGTTGTCATCTTGATGTCCTCCATGATGTTCAATAGAGGTATCTCTTTCCTCAACTAAGTGGTACTCAAGACCAATGACAGGAAGAGCTTCCTTGATCCTACGTTGTACAAAATCAATTATATCACGTGGATCTGATTTAGTTTTAACTGTTAATGTGACCTTGTAGGTCTTACTGCAACTCATAGTTTAAATAATCCTGTTATAAATAAAACCATCTTTAGAGAAAACAGTGATGAAATGATCTACGTTCTCTCCAAGGTATATCATAGCACTTTGAAATGGTGCAGCTGATGGAGCATTACCAAATCTTAACCTTTTGTTATATGCAAGCCACGGTTTATTAGCTACATGTCTCCACCATTTAGTAGACACATCTAACTTAATAAGTAACAGCATCTCATTACCATACTTCTCCTGTTGTCCAACAGCATGTGGTATCCATAATTTGGATTGAGAGTAAGGGTGATTCATAAATACTGTAGGCTCGTTCCAGTCCTTGTTTAAACCATCATCTTCCCTAGTATATAACTTATTAGCTATAACATTCGGGCTTGACTGTGAATTAGAACATGGATCTAGTGCTAAGTTATAATTAAAGAACCGCAACACATCATCAACTACATGTTGCGGTGTATTCCAACAATCAGTTTTGGTACCCGTCGTTGATGTGAGTACTTGTAAATCTGTAGGCATTGTTTAATTTACCTGATTTAATATAATCAATGAAGTCTTCCGCATTCATAACTGCAACGAAATCATATACATGTCTTATCATGTTAAATGCTGGATCCATCTCAACAAAATCAGTGAGTTGTTTACCAGTATAAACAAGGATAGGATTGTATCCTCTTTCTCCTGCAATCCAAGCTAACTCAACTAATGCTTGAGATAGTTTGTTCTTTGCTGAACCTCCTACATG
>VTLG01017265.1_pt1 | contig 10418 bp, 18 predicted proteins | sample 4694571 | NCBI WGS metagenome assembly VTLG01 (sample SAMN12604809, study PRJNA352737) | marine metagenome | biome: ENVO:00000447; feature: ENVO:00000209|ENVO:00000569|ENVO:01000036; material: ENVO:00002151; isolation source: viral sequences binned using virsorter ... | reverse complement strand
AGAGAAGTTAATGGTATAATGACAAAGATCTTTCGTGAGATAGGTCTTACACTTGTTGATTTTAAATTGGAGTTTGGTTATGATTCTGGACAAAATTTACTCTTGGCTGATGAACTATCACCTGACGGAATGCGACTCTGGAAAGATGGTAAAAGTTTTGACAAAGATTTGTTCCGTAAGGAAGAGGGAGATATAGTAGAGCAATATAAATATATTTTACAGGAACTAAAAAAATTATAAGTGGCATTCTATTATCCTGAAGGTTATTTTGGTCCTATTTGTGATGCCCTAGTATCAGATCAGGACATTACAGATAGGTCTCGTCGTGCAATTAATATTGATGAAATTGGTGATCCAACAGTACCTGTATTATCTGGTGGTGATGATTGGCATGACGAACCTTATAAGATTTTTCCTACTCCACCAACTTTCTGGTTAGGTATGGATTGTAAGGAAGGGACACTTCCTGATGGTACAAAATATTATTATGATTGTGTTCATAGATTTACTGATCCTCCACCCGATCCAGGAGATCCTTGGAACATGAAGGATATTGGTTTGACTGAAACATTCTTTCAACCAACTGTAACTCCTGATTCATGTTCACCTTTTGATTCTGATATAAACATTAGACCTATTATCTTTTATGATGCTAATGGTAATCAGGTAACTAAAAATAAGAGAGCATTATCATTACCAGTAACCTATGATGTTACATCTGAAACTAATGAGATAGAAGAAAGTTCTGGTACATTAACAGCAGACTTTGCATCAGATGGTAACAGTCTTACAGTTGGTGGTACAGGTACTGGAAATATATTATTTAAATTTGATTGGAATGATAATCCTAATACTGCTGGTGTTGCAGTAGATAAGATTGTAATTAATGGTAAAGGATTTACTCAAGGAAACAATACATGGTGGACTAACCCTGCTGGAGTTGCTTGGCGTGTGTTTAGTAACACTGGTAATAATACTGTAGCTACTTCTCTTCAATGTACTGCTGCTGGAAATACTGGTCAGTCTGGAACAAGTAACTGGGTAAGAACAGGACCACATGATCACCCTCAAAGTGCATGGGATACCTTTATGGATTCCTATTGTATCTACACATATAAACCTGATAATGATGTTGTTGATCAGTATATTGGTACAGCACAGACTGCGACAACACAGATTACTATTGCACAAGCAACAGATTGTTCAATAGAATTAAGATCTGATAATACTTCTAGTATTACATGGACAGATCCTAATGGTACTGTACTTGTTAATAAGGATGTACAATACAATACTGGTAATACAATTCCAGGTATGGGACAAGAGATTATTAATTTAGGAACACTTGCTGTAGGTGTTCATAATATATCATTCTCTATAACTAATGATTTTAGAAGAGATCAAACAGGTGAACACTTTGATGGATTTGAAGTGGTACCTGGATCATATGGTATTACATATACTAATTTAAATTCTGCTAACAGTCCTATTAGTGTAGTGGATAGTAATCAAAGATTATGTTTGAAGGATGGTCACGGTGGTGATTGTAATGCAAACTTTCGTATCCATAATCTTGCTTCTCAAACTACTGTTAATAATGAAGGTTACTGGAGTGAAGAAGCAAATACCTATGGTGTATGGGTAAATCCTATGATCTGTACACTTCCACAGGAAGAACAGACTGTTACCTATTTGATTCCTATTCCTGCTGATGATACCTATGGGTTTACATTTGGATGTGATGATAATGCACAGATATTTTTAAATGATAGTACTACTCCTCTATTAACTGCTGTAGGAGGTATGTTTGCTTCAGGAGCAAACTCTACACCGTCCACTACTACAACTAGTCTAACAGCAGGTACTTTAAAGTTGGTTGTTAATTGTACAAACTCTGATGCTGGATTCCAAGATTCAAATGGTAAACCAACTGGGTTAGCATTTAGTTGGCAACGAAATCCTGGTGGATGGTATATAAAAATATGTCGTGGTGGAGTTTGTAATTCTGCAGCATCAAGTCAATGGGTTAGGTCTGGACCTCATCCAGATTGGTCTACCTTTATGAATGATTATGCAGTTTATCCATCTAATACTGATGTGTTATCTGGTACTACTCATACTAATAATTGGACTGTTCCTATTCTATCTGCAGGAAATTATAATCTTGAAGTGCAAGCAGATAATTATGGATCATTTGAATGGGATGGAACTTCTTTGGGAACTATAGGACAAAATGTATCACCTTTTAATGGTGCTTTTACTAGTAGTACTAACTATACTATTACTAATGCTAGTGTTGGTAATCATACTCTAGCTGTTGGTGTATTTAATGGTACAGGTAATCCTGATTGGGCAACTAATCCAGGTGGTGTTGCTTTTCAATTGACTAGTAGTGTAGCAGCAACGTTTGCTGCTAATGGTGATCTAGTTACTACTGGATCTGGATCTTGTACTATGGTTCTTAACTTTGTATGGTCTGATAATCCTAACACATATTCACAAGCATTAGGAACCTATGCTATAAGTGAACTGGGTGTATCCTTTACACAGACTAGTGGAGTACAGTCTGGATCTGAAAGTAAGACTGTTACTGTTGAAGGTGGTAAGACTTATACATGTACCATCACTAACAACTCTGGTGGATTTGAACGGCAAAATACAAATACAAAGATGTGCTTTAAGGATCTGGATGGTAACGATTGTAACGCTGCCTTAACTTTTACTCTAGATAATGTTATAATATCTTCGACTGACCTATCTGAAACCGCAAATTATAATCTGATTTGGCATACTAGAATGGCAACAGGTTATGAATACTACACACCATAATGGAACTAAACGATTTAAATGTGAATAATGTACTCAATGAGATACGTCCCTACATTGAAGCAGATGGAGGGTATCTTGAGTATGTTGCTATAGACTACCTTAAGGAAGGTCCAGTGGTCATGGTGAGGATGCTAGGTGCCTGTGCTGGATGTGCTATGAGTGCTCAAACATTAACAATGGGTATCGAACGTATGCTTAAAGAAAAATTTCCAGAAATCAATAGAGTAATATCAGTCTAATGGAACTACCTAAACTTAAAAAAGAAAATCTCTCTCAAGAATTAAGAGAGGTCGTTGGTGATAATGATCTAGAGTTTGATTCTCTAGTAGATCCAACAGATGTAATGAATCTTGCTGTAAACTTGGAAGAATACCTAGAAGGTAAGGCTGAAACAATGAAATCATTTATTGATTCCAGACAAAAACTACAAGAATATCAGAGGAAAGCAAGGAAATCCGAACAAGCTTGACAAATTCTTAAAGTTCTGTTAATATAAATACCTTCATAACAAAGGACTCGAAACTATCGTAACCCTGTGTTGAATGAAACCACTTCCCATGTCGGGGAAGTTATCATCCGCAGGGTCTTATTGTATCCTTGCGAGACACTTTTAAAACAATCATGTCTATTAAATCAACAATCGCAGCTCTTGCTGCATCACCTCTACTACTCTCTGGAGCCGCTTTTGCTGGTCCTTATGTGAATGTAGAAAGCAATATCTCTTATCCTGATGGAGACTACTCTGGAGCAACAACTGATCTAGCAGTTGGATACGAAGGTTCAATCAGCGAAACTGCTGACTTCTATGTACAAGGTGGTCCTTCTTTCGTTGCTAAAGACGGAACAGATGGTTCTGAAGCAGAATTCTCTGGTAAAGTTGGAGTAAGCGTTGCTGCTACTGATACTCTTGGAGTATATGGCGAACTTGCTGGTATTACTGGCGAGAAGAACAACGATGATATCGTTGACTGGTCTGCCAAGTTAGGTGCTAAGTTCACATTCTGATTGACATAGTAAATCAGATAATATATACTGGGTGGGGTTTAATCCCCACCCTTTTTATTTTTAAACTATTATGAATTTTACAGTTTATACACGAGATGGTTGCCCTTATTGCACCCAAGTTAAACAAGTATTACAAGGAAAAGGATATAATTTTGTAGAATATAAACTAGGGGTTAACTTCCAACGAGAAGCATTCTATGGACAGTTTGGACAGGGATCAACATTCCCTCAAGTTGTTTTAAACAATGAAAACCTTGGTGGATGTACTGAAACTGTTAAATACCTCCGAGAAAAAAATCTTATTTAATAATGGATGAATTGTATGATCTAGTTGAGCATGCCATTGACTATGCATTTGAACGAGAGAAATATTTGTTTAAAATGTATCGTCATTTGACTTATATTAAAGCAACTCGTAAACAGGTTAGAGAATTTATTAACTCTAGCACTGCTTCCGAGTTAGCATTAGTAATATCTGACCTTGACGCTTACATTGAAGGTGGACGTGATAATCTACATCAACAATTGCGTGAAGCGTATGGTCATCTAGGTAAACCTAGAGCAAGGTTGATAAGAAAGTATTTGTATGGTATACTACATGATGCTAGGCAATACGAAATAGATCGTAAACCAGGGAGAAAGAAACTCTCTAAATAAAAATAGCTACGGAGAGACACATGGAGATTGCATTAGTTGTATTAATGGTGATCGGTGCCTTTCTTTTAGGACTGGTAATAGCATGGTTAGCAAAAGGATATGTAGAAGACTACATAGAAAATGCTGCTTACGCTAAATCAGTTACCCATCCAGAGATGTTAGATGAGGATGGTAATATAATTCATGATGAATTAATTTACATTAGACCTCAAAACAACTGGACTGAATTTGAATCTAATGAGGATGATGATTAATTATGCCAAAAACACTTGAAAATAGTAACTCTAGGTTACTTATTAGTGAGATCTTACGTAAGGTCTCTAATGCTAAAACTAAAAAAGAAAAGATTGGTATTCTTCGAGAGAATAATAGTCCTGCTCTACGGATGCTAATGATCTGGAATTTTGATGACAGTGCTAAATCTGCCATCCCTGAAGGTGATGTTCCATACACACCTAATGATGCACCCTCTGGTACAGATCATACTCGTTTAGAGCAAGAGTATAGAGGGTTCTATCGTTTCCTAGTAGGAGGTGCTAGACTTGCTTCTTTGAAACGAGAAACTATGTTCGTTCAATTATTAGAAGGACTTCATAAAGATGAAGCAGAACTTCTTTGTCTTATTAAAGATGGTAATATGAATGACAAGTATAAGAGGATTACTAAAGCAGTTATTTCAGAAGCGTTTCCTTCTATCGAATGGGGTGGACGTTCATGACAATGATTGTTCATGAAGACTGTGACCCCACGGTTGCAAAGGATAAGAAACTACCCTATACTGCATTTATTGTAGAGTATATGCGTGAGGGTAGGATTGCTTATGATATAGCAGTATCTACTAGTCAGGTAGAATTATTTGATACTTACTATGATAAGTATAAGAAAGATTTTAAATCTTTTAAGCAGACTGAAGGTAGAGTAGCACCAAATTTATGGCAAGCACCTACCCAACCAATCAAACCAAAGAAACCAAAAAAAGAATGAGTATCATTAAGTATACTAAAACTGAAGAGAAAGATCCAAAGGAAGTAAGTGAAGAAGATAAACAGAAATTAGAACAGGAAGAAAACATTAAGAAAGGTACTGTAGTTATTGGTTTCTTTATCAGTCCTCTTGCTCTTATGTTATTATGGAACTGGTTGATGCCTGGTATATTTGCTCTAGGAACAATTGGATATCTAGAATCTCTAGGTCTCTTTATAATGTCACGTATTTTATTTAAAAATGAATCATAATGTATCTTTGATCTCTGTGACTCCTGATGCAGAGAAAACTATTGGTTATATTGCAAGAGTATCTAACCCAAACAACCAAGACAATCCGAAGGTTGCTGGTCTGTTATCGTATTGTATCAAGCATGGTCACTGGTCTGTATTTGAACAGGCACACATGACATTACAGATTGAGACTACACGTGGTCTTGCTGCACAGATCTTACGTCATAGATCATTTACATACCAAGAGTTTTCACAACGGTATGCTGATGTCTCTCATATTAGAGAGGACATTCCTTTACCTGAACTACGTCGTCAGGATACAAAGAACAGGCAAAATAGTATTGATGATATAGATCCAATAACACAACAGAATTTTGAGATTGAGATGCGAAAGCATTTTGATGCTAGTATCGATCTCTATAAGAAGATGCTTCATGCAGGTATTGCAAAGGAGTGTGCTAGGTTTGTACTTCCTCTGGCAACACCAACTAAATTATACATGACAGGTAGTATCCGATCATGGATTCACTATATAGATTTACGTTCTGCACACGGTACACAGAAGGAGCATATGCTTATAGCAGAAGCTTGTAGGGGTATCTTTACAGAACAATTCCCCATTATATCCGAAGCACTAGGATATGAAACGCAAGTACACACCCAATAGGACTTTTCAACAATGCCTCGTTACGATTTTATTAATAAGAAGACAGGTGAAGTTATTGAGCTTACTATGTCTATGACTGCTCTCGATAAATATAAAGAAGATAATCCAGACATGGAAAGGTATTTCGGTAATCAATATACTGATGCCATCTATGGTAATCCTAAAATGGATGATGGATTTAAAGAGGTGATGTCTAAAGTACAACAGCATCATCCTCGTGCTAATTTGAGCAGGTACACCTAAATTATGCCAAGAGCTAGAAAGAAACCTAACGGTAATGGAAATGGTACTGCACCTATCCAACCAATGTCCAAGAAGATGATGAAAAGAAAGAAGCCCATTGATAAGTCATACATGACTGACATCAAGCCTCTTACTGATAATCAAAAGATTGCTTTTGAGGAGTATAGGGCAGGTAAGAACTTGCTTTTACATGGGGCTGCTGGTACGGGTAAGACTTTTATTATGCTTTACCTAGCATTGCAAGAAGTATTAGATGAAACTACGCCCTACGAAAAAATTTATATTGTTAGGAGTCTTGTTCCTACTCGTGAAATTGGGTTTCTTCCTGGCGATCATGAAGATAAGTCCTACCTTTATCAAGTCCCTTACAAAAATATGGTAAGGTACATGTTCAGTATGCCAGATGATAATACATTTGAAATGCTGTACGATAATTTAAGAGCACAAGATACAATTGATTTCTGGTCTACTTCTTTTATTAGGGGTGTCACTCTTGATAATGCTATCATTATAGTAGATGAATTCAGTAATTTAAATTTCCATGAGTTAGATTCTATGATCACTCGTATAGGTGAGGACTCTAAACTTATGTTCTGTGGTGATATTACACAGACAGATCTTACACGTGAGAAAGAGACCTCTGGTATTTCAGACTTCATTAGTATTCTACAGAGCATGAAAGATTTTACCTGTATAGAATTTGGTCTTGATGATATCGTTAGGTCTGGTCTTGTTAAAGAATATCTTATTGCAAAGTATACACACTTCGGAACAACTCCTGCAGGTATGTCTTGACATATGTGTGGTAGTTTGTTATGATGTATACTGGAAAGAGAATTTTTAATGTTTGACTTCGTTAATATTAATCTTAAAGAACTGGAAGTAGATCCCATCAATAAAGATGGGGTACGGTATTACCCTATACCTGGTGCTGATAAATACTATCCGAGTGTTACCTCAATCACATCGTTTAAGAACGCTGCTTTCTTCGCAGGTTGGAGAAAGAAAATAGGTGAAGACGAGGCTAATCGAATCACTGCTAGAGCTACACAGAGAGGTACTACATTCCATAGTATTACTGAAGATTATTTCAAAGGTGATCTGGATTTAAACAATTACTTGGAAAATAATCCATTACCTGTTAGAATGTTTCAAACAGCAAAAGATACTCTCAACCGTATCAATAACATTCATTGTTTAGAAACGTTTCTTTATTCACATTACCTTGGACTTGCTGGTCGTGTAGACTGCATTGCCGAGTTTGATGGTGAGTTAGCAGTTATCGATTTCAAAACCTCCACTAAAGAAAAGAAGGAAGATTGGGTTGAACATTACTTTGTTCAAGAGACTGCATATGCAGCGATGTTCCTAGAACGTTCGGGTATTGAGGTAAAGAAAATTGTCACACTCATTGCGGTTGAAGACGGATCTGTACAAGTATTTCAGAAGTACAATCTTGATGACTATTTACAATTACTTAAAACCTATATCGAAGAATTTGTTAGGGGAAAAAATGCCTAAAGAACAACTTGAGGATAAATTTTTAACACCTACCAAGTTCTCTGCAGAAATTGAACGGTTGGTTCAGAAGAGTGATGGTTTAATTACTTACATTGAAGCAGTCGTAACTTACTGTCAAGAGAATGAAATAGAATTAGAAACAGTTCCAAAATTAATTAGTAAACCTCTTAAAGAAAGACTAAAGTATGAGGCACAACGCTTAAACTATATGAAAGCATCATCGAAAGGAGTCTTACCCCTATGACAGAGACCACGTTCTTTGAGTCAGAACAAGTACAACAAAATCTCCATGACATATTCAATACATATCAGGAGATTGCATCAGTAACATCTATGCTTCCTAAAATGAATAAGGAAGAGAAGATACAGCACATAGACAAATGTAAGGTGCTTATTGATAAACAGAAAACATTTTATACAAGACTCTGCCTTGCTTCAACTACTGATCCTGAAGCAGCAGATATGAAGATGAGGATCAATGCTTTGTCACAAGCCTTTGGTTACGTAGACCTTGGTGCTTGCATGGATGCTATGGTTGACACCCTTGACAAAGCAGCAACTAGGGAGCTTGACTCCTTATAAATAGTATGCTACGATAACACAGTAGCATCAATACACACAATACGGAGAATACGATTATGTCTTTTGCTTCATTGAAGAAAGCTGCCTCTACAGGCAACACTCTCTCAAAACTGACTCAAGAGATCGAGAAGTTAAATCAACCCCAGACAGTCGGGGCAGACAATAGACTGTGGAAACCAGAACTTGACAAGTCAGGAAATGGATACGCTGTTATTCGATTCCTTCCTGCTCCAAACGGAGAGGAAATGCCTTGGGCAAAGATCTGGTCGCACTCGTTTAAAGGACCAGGTGGACAGTGGTACATCGAGAATTCTCTTACTACTATAGGTAAGGATGATCCCGTTGGAGAATTGAACAGAGAACTATGGAACAGTGGTCGTGAACAGGATAAAGCAACTGCTAGAGTTCAGAAGCGTAAGCTTTCTTACTACTCTAACATCTATGTTGTAAGTGATCCTGCACACCCAGAGAACGAAGGTAAGGTGTTCTTGTACAAGTATGGTAAGAAAATCTTTGACAAACTTGTCGAAGCAATGCAACCTGCTTTTGCAGACGAGACACCATTAGATCCATTTAATCTATGGAAAGGTGCTGATTTTAAAGTTAAGATTAGAAAGGTAGATGGATATTGGAACTACGATAAGTCAGAGTTCGCTGCTACTGGAACTCTAGGTGGGTTTGATGATTCTACTCTTGAGAATATCTGGAAACAGTCATATTCTTTGTCAGAGTTTGAAGATCAGAAGAACTTTAAGACCTATGAGCAACTACAAGCAAGACTAACTCTTGTACTTGGTGGTAGTGCTCCTCGACCAGCACCAGTAGTTGATGAGTCACAGGAAGAGGTTAGACCTGCCAACTGGGGCAAAGAAGTCAGTGATTTCAGGGAGAAAGCAGTTGCTGCTCCTCCTGTAGAATCTGATAGTGAAGATACACTTTCCTATTTTGCACAGTTAGCAGAAGAGGACTGATTGTAAACTGGCACAAAGGGGGTGGTTTTTCCACCCCTTTTCTGTTATAATATAGTATAACTAAAGGAAACAAATGAAATTTGCACCTTTGATTCTAATACCATTTTTGACTGCTCCTGTACAAGCATATGAAAGTATAGGTGATCGTAGTAATCGTCAAGCGTATGAATCATATCATACTCCACAAGAATCACATATTCCTTGGTGGAGAAGACAGTATCAACCAGGTTATTCTTCATCTAGTACATGTACTCGTAGAGAATACAGAGAAGAGTATGTTCCTGGTACAGCAAGTAATCCAGGTTATGTTAGGACTTGGCATGATGAAGTTGAAGTACCATGCTATAGACCAAGACCAACAAGACCTACTATAATACGTGAGAGAACACCGTCACCTGATGGTAACGAGTGTAGTGAAGGAGCAATCCTTGGTGGTATTTTAGGTGGTGGTGCTGGAGCAGCACTATCTCAAGGTGATGGACGTTGGTGGGCAATCCCATTAGGAATAGTTGGAGGTTCAATGATTGGTTGTGATATTGATGGAGGGTGATGGACAAGCACGATATACCAATAATAGGAGATTTTTATACTAAAGCAGAAGTAGATGCGATGGTTGCTGCTGCTCTTGATGAAGCACGTGCTATAGATGAGAAGTCTATGGCAGATCATAACTTTAAGGCAACCATCATTAGTATGGTACTTGGTTTTATTTGTCTTGCTTTATTC
>VTLG01000434.1_pt1 | contig 10418 bp, 3 predicted proteins | sample 4694571 | NCBI WGS metagenome assembly VTLG01 (sample SAMN12604809, study PRJNA352737) | marine metagenome | biome: ENVO:00000447; feature: ENVO:00000209|ENVO:00000569|ENVO:01000036; material: ENVO:00002151; isolation source: viral sequences binned using virsorter ... | reverse complement strand
TAACATAGCACCCATATCATTCTTCACATCTTTTAACTGCGGAGTGATTGCATTATTGAGAATCGTTCTCACTCCAGATTGTGGTAATGAAGTATTAAGTGTACTTGCTAAGAATCTATTCCACGTATATTCAGCACCAGAGAACATTGAAACTAAAGGTTCAAATCCTGATGTGAATGTATTATTTGTGGTATTCATCGTAATAGCTGCTAGTGTTTTTCTAAACCAATCTTCAGTTATAGATTGATCAACACGATCAGTTTGGTATATAATATCAGCAACCAAACCTAATGTACTTTCAAATGGTTCAAAACCTTGATAGCTATGCCATTTACCAGTTATTGGATTCTTAAGTGATAAAGGTTGCCAACCCATATTCATCATTCTACTTCTTTCAGCAGGATCTTGTGGACCATTACCAGTTAGATTACCTTCTAATGCCCACACACCAGCACCCATGACTACAGTAGTACCCATTAATTGCCTGCCTAGATACTCAGATTGTAATGCTCTAAAAGCTTCTGGTGTATTATCAAGACCATGTTCAGCTAATACTTCTGCAATTTCTTCCGCTGATTCAGCAGCTAAAGTACGTCTAGCTCTTGTTATAGCTGGACCTAAATTACTAGCAGGGCTAAATGACCAAGTTAATTCAAGAGCATTTACACCTGTTCTAGGAAACATGAATAGTGGTTTAGCGGCTGGCACATGATTCATGAATGATTCAAATTTATCTACAACACCATAATCTAAATTTAAAGCTATTTCTTTTGTAGCAAAGTCAGCAGCAGAATCTGTTAATAAACCATTATTATCAAATGCTTGATCATATAGATGTCTTTGTAAGTCTTGGAATTGAGTTTTATTGAATGAACCATTAGTAGCTTCCATCAAAGCATCATATGCTCTAGCTCTAGAACTACCACTAGCATTCAGTGATTTTAAGAAACCATCAAGACTATATAAAGCATTTATACCCCATCTATTTATATTCCAGTTATTCCAATGTGTTAAGGCTGCACCTATATTCCACATTGCAACTTTACCATCTTTGCCTTCTCTACGCCAAGTTTCAGCTAAAGTTTGCTGAGCTTGAAACTTCTCCATATCTGCCATCTTAAAGTCTTTACGACCTCTTTTAACAGCTAGTTGTGGATTAGAATTAGCTCTACGCCAATCATCACCCATGACTTTAAAGCCACGTTTAATATTCTCAGATATACCACCATAGGTATACATAGCACGTTTAAATGTACCTACATCACCCATAGCTGCAGCTCCAGCGAACACTGAAATTGGTTTAAGGGTAGACATAATAGAGTTACCAGTTAAAGCACGTATAGGCGCTAAACCATTAAGTATACTATTATATCTTATAGCCTGTAGTCCACGTACAAAGAAGCTAGGCATCTCAGGATGTCTATCAAATACAGCTTTCTTGAGTAAACCTATATTAGCTTCACCCCATTTATGCAGTTTATATAAAGTATCAACATCACCATTAGTAGCATCATATGCTTCAGCTAATGGTCTCATATAATTAGGATGTTCTTTAGCAAGAGTCTCTAATTCATCTATAATATTAGATGCATTTTGTCGGGCTGTACCAATAGCAACATCGAAACCATCAGCTTGTAAATTTAACCATTCAGCTAATCTTCTAAAGTCACCGCCTCGTACTAACTCTTGCATCTCTACACTACGTTTAATAATGCTACGATTAGCTACAACTTCTCCAACAAGAAATTTCATCTTCTTAGACATAATTTCCCATTGTCTACTGTTAGTACCAATATCATCTAATAGATTCATAGATCTAGCAGTAGTAGCTACAGTACTTCCAGCTTGTTGTTGTAAAACTGCAGAGGCTCTTAAGTTATTAGGATCAAATAACTCTCTATGTGCGCGTTGCCAAGCATTAGATGCTTTAATCCAAGCATCATCACTTAAGAACTTACGACCTTTAAATACTCTAGTCTTACCAGCATCAATTGTTTTTTTAAATTGATTAAATGTTGTACCAGGATCAAATAAATTTTCTACTAAATTATCAACTGCTTTATTTAAATCAGCGGATTTAATAGTTTTCTCATTAATAATAACATCTGCATTAGCAGATAAACCACTATCAAAAAATTCAATTAAATTTTTAGCTCTTTCAGTAGCACCTGAAGCAGCTATAGTATCTAATATTCGTGGTGGTACAGCTGGTCTCATTATACCATCAACTGTATTTATATTATTTTGTATTTGATATAAATCAGCTTTAGCGCCAATAGGATCAATATTAAAACTATCTGGATCTACAGCTCTTTGTTCAATTCTAGCAGGTTCATTTATAAATGGATCATAATCTGTGTCTACTTTATTAGACAAACGTTTTGATGTTTCAGCTTCTTGAGCTAAACTTCTTGTGCCTTTAGTACCTTCTACAGCCTCTGTAATAGGATCTACACCATCTTCACCTAATATACTTGCAATACGTTTTACATCTTGTTCACGTAAGTTAAGAGCTTTCTGATCAAGATTTACTTTTCTTAATGAATTACCAAAAGCTGCAGTAGCACCAATAAAATCAACAGCAGCTGAGAAAGCCCCAGCCTCATACATATGTAAATGCCGTCGTTTATCAGGATTCATACCATCCTCAGTTGCCCAAGGTAGGTTCCAGCCAAACATTTTATTTAAAGCACCAGCTGCATTATCTTGTTCATATGATTGAGATGTAATACCAGCAATACTAACTTCAATACCCATTTGAGCAGCAATGGCACCCATAGTTCTCTGTATTTTAGGTATGTGCCTAGCTTCAGTTGCTTTACCAATAGATCCGACTAATGCACCACCCATTAATGAAGGGATAACTACAGCAGATACATCACGTATTAATGTATGTGTAGGATCTTTTGATTTAGGGTTATGTGTATCCCACCATTCATCAGCTTTTTTTAACCAAGGTATCTGAGTCATACCTGCAGCATCAAAAACAAAATCTCCGACGCCTTGTGCAGCAGCATCTAGACCTTGATCTATTGCACCAACGACAGGTATATTATGTATAACTTTACCTACAGGTGACTCTATTGGTTTACCAGGATCAACATTTTCTTCTGCAATAGGAGTTTCTTCTACTGGAGTTTCTTCAGCTACTGGTTCTTCAATAGGAACTTCCTCAGTAACTGGTGGCTCAATCCGTTCAGAGTAATCAATCTCTTTATCTTCTATCCATTCAGCCATTATTTAACCCCCCTTTCTAGTATTTTACGTGCAGCTAAACTAGTAAAACGTTTAAATAATTCTGGGTGCTGACTTAACTGCGAGATATCACCATAATCAATACCTAAGTCAGTTAGTATTTGATAAGCAAAGACTATTTCAGTAGCTTCAGGACTCGGTACTTGATTAATTTTAAGTTGTTGTATAGCAGGACTAGCGGCATCTAAAGCAGCTTCTGCTCTACCAATAGTTGATTGCTCCCATCCAATATCTATTTTGTGTTTCGTAGGAGCATTATTGTGCTTTTGAGTATGAATTTCTGTAAATTTTTCGGGAGTCAAACCCATACCTTTAGATACTTCTTGAACATAATGACTAGGAGTATAAGCAGTTTCATTTGCTATAGCATATTGTAATTTAAACATTTCAGACTGCATATGGAATTCGTTATCCAAGTCCCCATCATTTATAAAACCTTCTATAGTAAAGTCATCTTTTTCAACTTTTTCTCTAATAACTCGGATTGGATTCTGTTCAACAGGATCTATATTTTTAGGAAGTTTTATACCAGGACTATCTGTAACAGACGTGGCTTCCCAAAAGTTTCCTTCTTCTTTACGCTCTTTCCATACATCTTCAAATTCTTCTCTATAAGCTAACGTATAAGCTTTATTCCAAGCTTCTTCAGAACTTATATTCTCACCTTTAAAAGCTAAATAATGTCCCCGAGCAGCTCTAGTTATATTTAATTCAGCTTGTACTATTTTCTTATCCCATGCTGGATCTATATCTTTAGTAGCTTGTCCATACTGTCTTATCCCATAACCCTGTCTAACCTTTCTAATGAGATAACCTTTATACTTTGCTCTAACTGAATTATTCATATCCCCACCTCTAGCTTTTAATCTATCTATAAATACGATTTTAGCAGAAGGAGCTATAGGCCATTGCATTATATCATCTTCAAATAGTGATTCATTTAGCATGCCTCGTTGAAAAGTTTCTTCAAGTATAACAACGTTGTGCTGATCTACTGTTAAGACATTATTTTTAAGATATTTTTGAACTTTAATCTTTACTTCATCTGGAATAGAAGGATCTGCATTTAATCGAAGCATTGTTCTAGTTCCAATCTGATCTACATTTAGAGTAGGATTAGCAAGTATATCCTTTTTCAAATTCTGTACTTCACCGTAAAATGCAGCTTCTTTTGCTATTTTTTGTGACTTAAGAAACGCCTCCGTTTCAGCATCTTCTTCTGCACGCCTTGCTTTTATAGCGTCTCTTACTGCGTTAGCTTGATGAGGAAACTTATCCCCAATAGTAGTCTTCTGTCCATCATTATGTATAAATTCAATCTGAAGATACTTTTCCCCTATAGTAAGAGGTAACCCTCTAGCTTGTATTCCAGTAATAACATCAGTTGTCAGTTGTCTCTGAACATCACCATCAGACATACTTGATGCTTTATTCTTAAGACGCGTGTTTCTAACCTCAGTGAGTGCTTCTATAGGTGTAAGCCCTCTTGAAATTCCATCAGCATAACCACCACCTACAGCCTGCCAAGCACGAATTGGCTGATTCCTCTCAGCGTTTTTATCCGCAACCCTCTGTAATTTATTTACATAAGCATCATGTTCAGCAGCAAAATGAGGTCTATAAAATTTACTAAAATTCTCATCAGATACATGGCTATATCTTTCTCTGATTATATTAATTTTTTGATCCCACATTTTAGCAGTTTCAAACCGAAACTGTGTAGGACCTAGTGTAGAAACATAATTTTTGTATTCAGAGTAATTACCTTGTCTTTGATTGCCTTCTGTACCTATTTTGAAGGCACCTTTTGAATATGCACCATCTGGAGATAGAGCAGCAGAAACAGCTTGCTTACCTTGTTCTGCATCATGGTATCTTAGGAACCACTTCTTCTCCCGACCAGATGTTATATTAGCATAAGTATAAGCCCTACCAGGACTCATACCTTGCTTAATCATTTTATCTACGGTATCATTAGCTGCTTTAGTATTAGCATCGGCTAAGTCTTCTGTTTCCTTTGTTGATTCTGGTGGTGGACTATTAGGGCCGGTGAACTTTTTCTCAGCAGCCTTCTTAGCCATTTCATCAAGAATTCTATCACCTTCTTCTAATACTGTACCAACAGCAGGAGCTATTTTAGCAAGTGAGTCCCACTTTCTTTTATCATTATCTGCCTTGGTTCTAAGATTTTGAATTTGTGTATCAAAATTTTTATCTATAAGGCCAGCAATTCTTTTATTATCATCACGATGAGCTTCATATGCTTTACGTCTATATTCAGATTCAATCTTATAATTTTCTTGTAATGCATTTAATAATTCTTGTGCATTACGCTTATCATATTGAGATTTCTGCCGCCATCCTCTAAGTACTTCTAAACCTTGGTTTCGTATCTTATCGGATGGGTCAGGTATGTTTACTGTGAATTCGCTTAAAGGGCGTGGACCCGTAGGTCTAAAAATAACTCCCATAGTTTTTTGTATTTAATTGAGTTACGGATTATAACTAGCCATTGCAGAGCCAAATGACTGCAAACCAGAAGCAAGTCCAGCAAGGCCGTGGCCTGCGCTAGCAATATATTTAACTGGTTTTGGACCTTCACGTGGTTGTCTTGGTTTTTGTAGAATTGGTTCAGGTAGTTTTAATGGTTTAGATAGTTGTGGTGCTAATACAGGAGCAGGGTTTAACCTTTCTCTTGCTTGAAGATCAAGAGAATATCTATCTAATTTCTGTTTCTCTTGATTAAATTCATATTCTAAATTAGTACTCTTAAGTTGTTCACTTAATTGTATCTCTTGGAAACTTTGATCTACTCTAGTATTATATAAGTCTTCCACCAAAGCTTCATCTTGTAAATCTAATCGTTCACCTAAAGCTTCTAATTTAATATTAATACCTTTTATATCTAGTCCAGTACTTCGCTCTGAATTTTCATAAGCATATTGTAAAGCATCTTCTAATCGTTGAGAAGATTGTAAAGCTCTTAAACGGTTTTTACGACCAGACCTTCCAGTTTGAGCTAAAGCTCTGATCTGTCCCTCTCCTTCTATACCTTGAAGTTTTTGTACTTCTAGCCTACTAGCATAGTCAGTTTTCTTTGCTGCTAACTGATTTTTTAAAGTATCTCTAGTAACTTTAGTACTACGTTTACCTTCTTTTAATTGTTCTCGTAATTGTCTACGATTTATATCTGTTCCTATAAGTTTTCTATCTGTCTGAATAGTTACATCTTCAAGTTGAAATCCCATTTGAATTAGCTGCTCTTGGTAAGCTCTCCGAGCAGCATTCTCTGACATAGCACCAGAAATAGCATTAAACTCTAGCTGTGTCTCATAAGAATCAACTCCAGCATTATAAGCGTCTACTTGATTATTATAGTCAAATATACGTTGCTTATCATTATCTATCCATTCATTTATAGCAGTTTCCTCTTTGAACCTACGGGTTGCATCCATATTATATAGGGCTAAATCCCTATCTTCCATGGCGTAAGTATAAGCATCTTGAGCTTCTTGCCAACTAAATAGATGATTGATTTGATCCTGTTGAAACTGAGCTTCTGCCATCTCAGCATAACGTTGGTCTGCTTTCCGGCCACCTTGCCAACCCGCGAGCGCACCAATGCCTGATAGTAATAGTCCTGCAAATTGTAGAGACATATTTTAAGTCCTCCTATAATAACGTGGAGAGTATTTCCCTTCCCACATCATTGATGTTAAAGACACAGGGAATGGTGAGTCACTAAAGACTCTTAATGTAAAGTTATCTGATCTTTGATGTATAGGCACAGTAAATAATTCTTGTGTATCTAAAGGAACGTCATCAGCTAAATAAAAGTTTGGCTCTTGTACACTTTGTATATCATACCAATTATCTAAATAAATTTTAACTAATTTACCAGCTCCAGGAGGATCAGTAAGAGTGATCACGTCACCACTAATACTCCAGCCTGTTACTTTAACACCATTTACTTTAACAATTATATCATTAGGATCGTCATACCTAGATTCATAATAAGTGAATGCCTTATCTCCTAAAGTAATAGTACCTGTAACATTAGATGCTGTTGCTGTAATACTACTAGCAACTGTTATTGTGTCATTAGTTGCATATCCTTTACCTTCTGTATTGACTGTGATAGCTGTACATACACCTCCAGCTAAAGTAAGGTCTACTGTCATATTCTCTCCACTACCAGATGTAGTGGTAGCTACATTGGTGAGAGTAGTATCAGCAGGAGCACCACTAGTACCATTAGCAGTGATAGCAATGGTAGAACCTGTATCAGGATATACTTCATAAATCTCTCCTTCTCTACCTTTAGACTTAAGTTTAAAACCTAATACACTAGAAGAACCTACTGAAAACTTCATTCTAGATACAATTAGATTTGCAGTATAGTCAGATACACCACCTTCACCCATTCTAAAATAAGTTTTTGGTAGAGTTACATCTAAACTATATTTATAACCTACATAAACATTAGCGGCTTGACTAGATAAATCTTTGAAAGGTACTTTAAAATAAGTACCATCGCCGTCTGAAGCTCTAGTTGGACTAATAGTAAAGCCCGATTCTGTAACACCTTCAAAGTTTTCAGTAGCATTACCTGCAATTAATATAACAGGATCTAAAGATGTGATATCAGTGAATGGAATATAACATTTAGAAAAATCATTGGTTGCATCATAAACAACTGTTTTATTAGAACCTCCTGTGAGTCCATTAGTTGCAGCTGTGTATAGATCCATATGAGGGTTAATCTGTTGACCTGCAGCATTAGTAATAATTGTTTCTTCTGGGGTCATTGTAACAGTAGCACTAACAGCATAATATCTAGCTGCTCCTCCTGTACCATCTTTAATTATAGCATACAGTGTATCTGAATCTACAGTTACATAATGTATATTACCTGGTAGTGTCCAATTAAACCATGCTTGGAATAAAACACGATCGCCTTCAATATAAGTACGATAGAAATAAATTTCCTTAGCAGTCTTACCAGATAAAGCAATGAAATTATTTTGTGGACTAGAAATTAAATGATCTACAGTAGCCGGAATATATTCTGAAACAGTACGACCGATGTCAAAAATAGAAGGTACAGCATTATTACCTTGAGGCACCATAGCGAAGACTCTAGTAAATCCTTGAGTTTCATGAGTCTTACTTACAAAATTAACAGTTGTACCAGTATCTACAGGATCTATATTAGTATCCATTTTGTAGTTTGATACACTACGAATTAATGCTGTCTTAGGTGAAAGATTCCCATCAGCAGCAAATAGCATAAACTGTTGATTCTGACTGAATAAAAGTAAACCTTGAGTAGCTGGTAGTACACTATGTAAAGTTACAGGTCTAATACTATTAACACTAAGATCAATAGGATCAGCATCTGTTAATGTTCGAGCTGTAGTTGCATATAAATTAAGGTAATCTCCAGCTTGTCCTAAAGACACATTATCTTCTGATAGAAATCCTAAGCGATTATTAGAGAAGAAACTCTGCTGAATTTTTTCCCCAACAAAACTTGGGTGTTCGTTTGTTATATCATCACCTACTGATCTTTTTGTCCATAATACAGCTTGGAATTTAAAAGTATCTTTAGCTGTACATACCAACTCATGTGGCATGGTTATTTCTTTTAAACCTACCGATACACTAGGAGATATTGTTTCTTCCCATACTTTTGTAGTACTATTAAACTTAACATAATAATCATCTTCATCAGCACCTGTATTCAATACTTTAACAATTCTATCTGTAGATGTTAATACAGGTAAATCAGTTATATTATTAACTTCATCTTGATAAGTTTTTAATTCAGTACCGCTAGGTGATTGGACTGTTAATTTAAAAGCTGCATTATATTCAAACTCTAAAGTGTTACCATACTTAGTTACAGTAAGATTACTTGTACCCCAGTTAGAAGCTAAGTCATCTAATATTGTATCAGCTGTAGCTCCACTAGAAGTGTAATCTTCAACCTCATCACTACCTGAATCTGGGTCAAAGGTTATTTTATATAAGCCATTAGTTGTACCATTAAGTACTACTGTTGCTCTATATCTAGCATTAAATGTAGGGGCTGTGTGAGCGGCTACAGTAACTGATTTATTAGTTATATAGTATGTATCCTGTATAGTTAGAATATCATAATCTGTGGCTGTTGTAGAGCTCAGGTAGTTACGTGGTTCATAGCCCGAACCTGCTAAAGAGGATGCTGCTAAACCATTATCAGGATAGGTTATTGTAGCTTTAGTATAAACACCACTGCTTGGCACAGCATTCCATATATGGATAGCCGCATTAGCTGGTGTACCATGTCCTACAATACAACCTATGTATCTTTCATCGGCATCACGGTTTATATAAAACCATTTTGCATTATCTAAATCTGTGTTATCAAATGCAGTACCACCTGTTTCTTTAAGAGTTGTAAGAAACTTAAAACCTGGTCTTTTTGTTAGACCAAAGGTAGGGTCAGGGTATGCATTGATACATTTTGTTACCTGTCCAGGTCGTTTCTTATCATCAGGTTGATTAGAAACACCTCCTAGATAGTTAGGAATTGTTTGTGTTACTGCTGCCATTATCGTTGTAATACGTTGTAAGGTTTGTAACTAATGTAATTCTTCTCACCTCTAGGATGGCCGAAGTAAGTGTAATCACCTTGATTACATTCATATTCTAAAGCTGTAGCCCTAGACATCATTTCTCTCTGCTGTAACATTTGATATTGTGAAGTATCACCAACAATTCGTTGGGACACAATACTAGCAGTTTTTGCTACTATATAATCTTTTATAGGTATAGGAAGATCAACCCAGTCATAGTAGTAAACTACATCACAGTATAATGGATCATCTGTCCACTCATATGTATGTCCAATCTTATCATATAGTTTAGCTTCAGTCTCACCTGCAGGAGTCCTCCTTACTGCTTCTTTATCATCGTCTACTTCATCATGTAGATCTAATTGCAGTATATTATTAGGTATTTTAATATGTTTATTCGCATCAGGTGAGAATTCAACATATACCTCTCTGTTAAACGTCCAGCCTTCAGCCTGTACTTCACGTGATGTATTAATCAACGTGTCATAGACAATCGAAACGTCAGGGTTTGTTTGATCTAAAGTAGTAACAGGTGCCTGACCA